>Ga0265293_10003884_pt1 | contig 27167 bp, 21 predicted proteins | sample Munlanlewell138R_FD_192505 | JGI IMG/M metagenome (GOLD analysis project Ga0265293, IMG submission 192505) | Leachate microbial communities from a municipal landfill in Southern Ontario, Canada - Leachate well 138R | ecosystem: Engineered > Solid waste > Landfill > Unclassified | place: Canada...
AGAAATGCTCTTAACGCAAGCCGAGGCCTTGGCCAGAATGGGTAAAGACACGCAAGCAAAAGAGCTGTTGTGGCAATTGCAAGAAATGCGCGGTGCTCAAAAAACCACGGCTACGGGACAAGATCTGGTAGAGGCTATCCTCATAGAGCGTAGGAAAGAATTGTACGGAGAAGGGTTGTCTTGGTTTGACATGATACGTAATCAAAAACCTCTGGAAAGGAAAGGCAACCACGTAAGCTACGGCGGTGCCCAACAATTCCCGGCCCGTTCCTGGCGCTTTGTGTACCAAATCCCTAATTCAGAAATTGTAAACAACAAATCTATGGAGAGCGGATTCTGGCCTCAAGGAGACCAAAATCCTTTTGACGGGGTTTATAATCCCTAGTTCTCCTGATTAGCCTTTTAACTTTGTTAAATCATCCGATGGGACCTTCCTTTCGGATGATTTTTCTATCTTCGTACCTATGAAAAAACTCTATACTTTATTTGTTTTAATGCTTGCTGTAGCTATGCTACATGCACAACCTGTATATTTTGCTTCCAAACCTTCTCTGTCTCCGGATGGGAAGGACATATTCTTTGCCTGGGACGGAGACATCTTCCGTGTTCCGGCAGAAGGAGGCCTGGCTCTAAAAATCGTATCTATGAAAGGTACGGAAACGGCTCCGCTGGTATCTCCCGACGGTAAGTACCTGGCTTTTGCAGCCAACGAACAAGGAAACTACAACGTATATGTAGTACCGCTTGCAGGAGGAGAAGTCGTACAACTGACATACAACGATGCCTCTGATATTCCTGTATCTTGGTCACCCGATTCAAAGCATATCTACTTTGAATCCAACCGATACAACAATGTGAGTGTATACTCCGTACCCATAACGGGTGGAACACCCAAAAGGTTGTTCCCTCATTACTTCAACACCGTTTCTTCTTTGGTGGAAAACCCCGTAACGGGAACGTATTATTTTGTTGAATCTGCGGAAAGTTATCGGTTTGCCACACGAAAAGGCTATAAAGGTGAACACAACGCCAACATTCTTGCATGGAATCCCAAAACAGAAGAATACAAAGAGCTGACTTCTTGGATTGGCAAAGACCAATGGCCCATGGTGGACAAAAACGGAATATTGTACTACGTGTCCGACGAGGACAACGGAGAAGACAACCTGGTAAAACATGCAAATAACGAGCGCGTGTTCATAACGCAATACACAGAACCGGTGCGCTATCCTTCCATTAGCTACGACGGTTCCCGGATTGTGTTCCTAAAAGGCTATCAGATCCACTGTCTGGATACAGAAACGGGCACTTTGACAAAACCGGAAATTGCTATTGTGGACACCAAGAAAAACGTAGACATCAGCGTAAAAATAGAAACGCCGTCAGACGCCGCCTTGTCAGCTGATGGCAAAAAGCTGGCTTTCTCTTACAGGGGTATGCTGTTTGTCAGCGATGACAAAGGCAACTTTATCCAACAAATAGAAACACCGGCCCAAGAACGCGTGGCGGAAGTGGTCTGGGGAAAAGACAGCAAAACACTGTACTATACTAGAACAAACAAAGGATATTACCACATATTCAAGACACGAGCAGACATGCCCGGAACGGAAACACTCGTTTATGAAGCGCCGGAAAAAGTCCGCAGTCTTACACTTTCTCCAAAAGGAGATAAGATAGCTTTTGTAAGCGGCAAGCGAAGCTTGATGCTGCTGGATACGGAAAAAGACTTTGTGGAAAAACTGGCTGATCAAGAATTCTGGGGACATCAAAACTATTTCATAGCCTTCTCTCACGACCAAAGCCACTTGGCTTTTACAGCTATGAATCTGTTTGAACAAGATATATACATATACTCTTTTGCTACAAAAGAAGTCACAAATCTGACGAACTCCGCTGTTTCTGAAAGCGCTCCCGTATTTACACCGGATGGAAAGAACTTGTACATGCTGGCCAACAGGATGGCGGCCAGCTATCCGGGAGGAGCCGCTATGTCTTTGTACAAAGTGGCTTTGAATAAAACACAGAAACCCTTGGCAACAGAAGCTTACGAACAATTGTTCCAAAACAAGAAAACTAGTGGTAAGGATTCTCTTGTTGTCATTGACGAAAAATACTTGCAACGCAGGTTTGAGCGCGTAGTCAGAGGCGGGAACCAAAGCAATCCCTTTATTTTCAACCAAAAAGGCAAGACATGGTTGCTCTACGGTTCCAACCATGAAGGGACCTTTGGTGTCTACATACAAGAATTGAAAGAGTGGGACCAAAAGCCGGCCAAACAAATCAAGGGCTTACGTATGGCAAGAAAATACATCACCAACGGAAAAGATCTCTTTGCTCTGGCCATGGACGGTTTGTATAAGATCAACCCCGCTGCCGGTTCGGCTACAAAAATTGCCTTAACGGCACATGCCGATAAAGACATTACCCACGAATTTGAGCAAATGTTTTACGAAGTGTGGGCCACATTGGAACAAAACTTCTACGACCATACGTTCCACGGCGTAGACTGGGAAGAAAAGCGCGACTATTACGCACAATTCCTTCCCTATGCCCAATCCAGGGACGATTTGCGTACCTTAACAAACGACATGCTCAACGAACTCAATTCCTCACATATGGGATTCAATACCCGAGGAACAGAAGAGGCAGCACCCGGTAAAAACACCACCATGGCTACCGGCGTACTCTTTAAAGAAGACAATCCGTTCTTGGTAGATAGGATTTTACCGGAAACACCGGCAGATTTTGATTCAAACCCCATCAAACCGGGCGACAGACTGGTGGCGGTCAACGGAACAGAGGTAGACCCGAACACCAACAGGGAGCAGTATTTCCTATCGGCCACTCCGCATAAAGAAGTGGTTCTGAAATTTGCAAAAGCCGGCAATCAAGAACAATACGAAGTAAAGTTGCATACCATCTCTACAGCCGGTATCAGAAATTTTTTGTACACAGAATGGGAAGATGCCAACAGAGAATACGTAGAGAATGTCTCCAAAGGTACCCTGGCGTATGTACATATGCGTGATATGTCTTCACGTTCTTTGGAAAATTTCCTGATAGACATGCACACCTATGCCGCCCATAAAGACGGCCTTATTCTTGACTTGCGCTTTAACAACGGAGGCAACGTACACATGGAAGTCATAGATTTTCTGTCGCGCAAAAGCCATTTCCATTGGAAATACAGAGAGGGGCAAATAAACACGCATCCCAACGTAACGCCAAGTGACAAACCTATTGTGGTGCTCATCAACGAACGCAGCTTGAGCGATGCAGAGGTCACTTCCAACGGCATTAAAGAATTATCCATAGCAAAACTGATAGGAACGGAAACATACCGATGGATTATTTTCACCTCGGGAGCAAGCATGGTAGACGGCTCTTCCGTCAGATTGCCAGCTTGGGGTTGCTATTCTTTAGATGGTAAAGACCTGGAGTTGACGGGTGTGGCTCCTGATATTTCTGTCAGAAACACGTTTGAAGACAGAGTGAAATCAAGAGATCCGCAGCTAGAAAGGGCTCTAAAAGAATTGTTAACTGACTAAAATCTTTCTTATCTTCGTACATATGAAAGCTCAAGATTATATAGCCTTAGAATTAGAATACGGAGCCCACAATTACGCACCGCTCCCGGTTGTCCTTGCAAGGGGAAAAGGCCCTTATGTATGGGACGTGAACGACAAAAAATATTTTGATTTTCTATCTGCATACTCTGCTGTAAATCAAGGCCACTGCCATCCAAAAATTGTTAAAGCCCTTACAGATCAAGCCAAAACATTGTGTTTGACTTCGCGTGCTTTTTACAACGATGCGTTAGGACCGTATGAAGAGTACGTTACACGCTTTTTCGGTTATGAAAAAGTGTTGGCCATGAACACAGGAGCAGAAGCTGTAGAAACGGCCATCAAATTGGCCCGCAGATGGGGATACGTAAAAAAGAACATTCCGGCAGACAAAGCCTTGATAATTTGTTGTGAAGGCAACTTCCACGGACGTACCATTTCTGTCATCTCTATGTCTACAGACCCCACTTCCTACAGCCAATTTGGTCCACACACTCCTGGTTTCGTTAAAATTCCTTACGACAACATTCCGGCCTTGAAAGAGGTTCTGGAAAAAGAAGGAGATCGTGTAGCCGGATTTTTAGTAGAGCCCATCCAAGGAGAAGCCGGTGTCAAAATGCCGGCAGAAGGATATTTGAGACAGTGTGCCGATTTGTGCAAAAAACACAACGTGCTGTTCATGGCTGACGAAGTGCAAACAGGTATTGCACGTACCGGAAAGCGCATTTGCTGTGACCACGAAGAAGTACACCCCGACATCCTTATCCTTGGCAAAGCCATTTCCGGAGGCGTCTTGCCCGTTTCTGCCGTACTGGCCAACAACGACATCATGCTTACCATCAAACCGGGTGAACACGGTTCCACTTTTGGAGGTTTTCCCCTGGCATGCAAAGTGGCTCAGGCAGCATTGGAAGTTGTAGAAGAAGAAAACTTGGCGGAAAAAGCAACGTATCTGGGTGAAATTGTACGCAATTACTTGAAAGGCATCCGTTCAGACAGAATTGAACTGGTACGTGGCAAAGGCCTTTTGAATGCTGTGATCATAACTCCAAAAGACGGCGTAGAAGCTTGGGATGTTTGTATGAAAATGGCTGAGAACGGAGTCTTGGCCAAACCTACCCATAGGCATATCATACGCCTTGCGCCGCCATTGATTATTAAAGAATCGCAACTTATGCACGCGTTGGACCTCATCAAGGAGTCCATCCTTAGTTTTGATAACTAAAAGCAACTTTTTATGAGTAGTAGAATATTAATGATACGGCCCTGTTGTTTTGGATACAATCCACAAACAGCCGTAAACAATGTTTTTCAAAAACAGACAGAATTAGATCCTGCCGTTGTACAAGAGAAAGCATTGAAAGAATTTGACCATTTTGTTGCTTTGTTGCGCCAAAAAGGCGTTGAAGTACTTGTGGTAGAAGACTCGCCCGAACCCCATACCCCGGATTCTATTTTCCCCAACAACTGGGTTTCTTTCCATGTGGGAAAACTGGGCGTTATCTATCCCATGTATGCGCCCAACAGACGTTTGGAAAGAAAAAAAGCAGTCTTTCGCGCCATAGAGCAATACGCACCGCGTATTCGTTGGATTGATATTAGTCCACACGAAAAACTAGATGCATTCTTGGAAGGCACGGGAAGCATGGTCTTTGACAGAAAGAACAGCAAAGCTTACGCTTGCCGTTCTCCCAGAACGAACGAATCTTTGTTTCTCCAAATTTGCGAAACCTTGGCTTTTGAACCTATTATATTCGATGCCGTTGACAACGAAACTCCTGTATACCACACAAACGTACTCATGTGTATGGGTAAAGATTACGTAGTCATATGCATGGAGGCCGTCACAAAGCCGAAGGACAAGGAAAAGCTTCTGGCTGCTTTTGAAAAAAACAACAAAACAGTAGTAGAAATCACATCTGAACAAATGAGGCATTTTGCCGGAAACATGTTCCAAGTGTTTGGTACAGATGATGTCCCTTATCTGGTCATGTCGCAACAAGCCCACAATTCGCTGACTCCGGAACAAATAGACACGTTGACTTCCTTCAATGAATTGCTGGTTGTTCCCTTAGACACCATTGAAACACATGGCGGAGGCTCTGCACGTTGTATGTTAGCGGAAGTGATCTGATAGTTCTACTTTGAACAATTTATCGCCTTTGCGCACTTTCCCGCCAACCGGGAAAGTGCACTCTGTGCCTTGTGGAGCCGACTCCGCAGGAGACGTTTGCGTCAGTACATGGATTTCTCGTATCGTATCTTCCAACACACCCGTTGTGGGTCCTATAATGATGATGTCTTCTCCTTTATGCAACGGGACGGCTTCTACCTTTACCTTAGCCACACCGGGTTTTGCATAGTAGTTTGTTACATATCCCACGTACGTTTTTTTGCGGGTAGCTTTGTTGCCGTAGGCTTGGCTCCAAACCCCCAACTTTTCTCCCAAATAATATCCGCCCCAGAAACCGCGGTTGAATACGGTTTTCAGTTGTTCCTCCAATTCTTTGCCCAACTCCGGCGTGAACACCCCTTCTTGCACAGCCTGAACGGCTTGCCGATATACCGTCGTCGTTGTTTTTACGTATTCTGCAGAACGGGCTCTGCCCTCTATTTTCAATACATCAATCCCGGCTTCCAGAATTTTGTCCAAAAATGTGATGGTACATAAATCGGCCGGTGACATAATGTACTGGTTATCCACCTGCAATTGCGCACCTGTTTCGTTATCCGTTACCGTATAAGCCCTGCGACATATCTGGTAACAAGATCCCCTGTTAGCAGACTTGTTGTACTGGTGCAAACTCAAATAACATTTACCGGACACGGCCATACACAACGCTCCGTGGCAGAACAATTCCAATTGAACAAGACGACCGGAAGGACCTGTAATGTTCTGCTCTTTGATTTGTTGGGCTATATGGGCTATTTGCGGCAAGGTCAATTCTCTGGCCAAGACCACTACTTCTGCATATTGTGCGTAATATGCCAACGCTTGCACATTGGAAATATTCAATTGCGTAGAAATGTGCACCTCCAAGCCCAAAGCACGAGCTTCTAAAATGGCCGCCATGTCCGACGCTATGACAGCGGATACCCCGGCCTGTTTTGCATCTTGCAACAATTCCTTGACCGCTTGCACATCTTCATCGTAAAACACCGTATTGACCGTCAAGTACGAATGCATTCCGTGTTGACGGCAAAAACGAACAATTTTTGGCAAGTCTTCCCTACTGAAATTGTGAGCTGCATGGGCTCGCATATTCCACGGACCCACTCCAAAATATACAGACCCCGCGCCCCCTTGAGCAGCTGCCGTAAGACAACTCCAGTTTCCGGCCGGAGCCATTACTTCTATCTGTTTATGCTTCATACGCTTTGATACTTGATAATACGTGTTCAACAGTAAGGTCTTCCAGACACTCATACGTTCCCTTATGGCATTTCCCGGCTCCGTACACCGAACACGGGCGGCAATCCAAAGGCAATTGAATAGCCCTATTGATGGGTTGTCCGTATCCGTAAAATCCGGCTTTGGGATGCGTAGCTCCCCATAAAGACAATACGGGAACATCCAGGGCCGAGGCAAAATGCATGTTGGCGGAATCCATGCTGATCATCACGTCCAGTGCAGCAATGGCCTGAAACTGCAAATCAAACCGCTCCGCTGCAGGCGTAGAAGAAAGGGCAACGCCCGGTGCCAGGCAAATGTTTTTGTGGTTTTTTGTCCACCCTTCCAGCAAAGCGACCTCCCGACCACCTCCGCCAAACAACAGCACCTGCGTACCTTGTTCAGCCAACCAAAGAACTACTTTGCGCATCCGTTCCGGTTCCCACTGCTTTCCCCGATGACGCGCAAAAGGCGCCACACCCACCTGCTTCCACGGCCTCGGCTTAAAAGGGATAACGTGTTCTTCTGTAAGAGAAGGCATTGCAAAACCCAGCCTCTTCAACGTATCTGCGTACCTCAAATATACGGGACGTAACGGAGCCGAGGCAACAGGTTGTGCCAACATCTTATGGCGGGCTTTCCGACCTTTGTGTAGATAAGCCACCGGCAAACCGCTAAAGAAAAAAACAGTCCTCAACAAAAAAGACCGCAACACATTGTGCAAGTCGGCTACATGCGTAGGTTTGGTCTTTTTGAGTGTTGCCAGTATGGTTCGTAACGGTTTTGTTTTATCTATAGGCAGATAAGACAGATTTTCTATGCCTTGACATAGAGGAGCTGTCAACAGGGGACCGGCAAAAGTGAATGTCACATTGGGGTTATCACGGGCACAAGCTTTTACTACAACGGCTGCAATAGCCGCATCGCCCAACGCAGAGAACCTAAGGCATAGTACATGGGCTTGTATGTTATTTCCTGCCATACAGGATGGGGTTAAGAGACGGGTCGTTGTACATTTTCATTTGCTTGTACAATTTCATGTATTTTCTGCCCGCCTTCAAATCTTCCATCAGCAAGTCAACGGCTCCCGATAGGTCTTTCCGCTGCTCTAGCAATACCATCCATTTGTTATGACATTCTGTGGCTACATGGGAATCTTCCCGACGGGCCTCTATATGCATATGATAAATCTTAAGCGCCAAAATGGACAACCTGTCTATAGCCCAAGCCGGTGTTTCTGTATTGATGCCGGCATAGGGTAGGCGTGGTATATGGGCAAATGTATGGTAAAACAATTCGTCCAACTCTTCTACCGCACGTGTGCGTTTGTCATTGGATGCATCTATCAGACGTTTAATACGCAACGCTTCTTTTGGATCAATATCGGGGTCTCGGATGATGTCTTCCAAATGCCATTGCACCGTATCTATATGGCACTTTTTGTACAACAAATGGTCTAACGATTGTTCCGGATACGGGTTTTTGCAAGGTGCCGTTACGTCGTCCTCTACGTGGTAATCTGCTACCACTTTATCAAACAAAGTGTTGCAATGGTTGCTGAAATCAATAATATCCATAAAACAGTCTTGTTGTATTGCCCTTATTTTTCTCTAACGGACAATTGTTCCATAAACTCAACCAAGCCGGATGTCCTTGCCTGTGGAATATCGGTATGGCTCAAAGCGGCAAGGGCCTCTTCCATATAAAAAGCTATGCGTTCTTCTGCCTTTTCTTTTATACCCAGTGCTTCAAACAAAGCAATGATTTTCTCTGTCCTTTCCAATGTGTTTTCTTCTGCCAACAATTGGTTCAGCGTTGTCTTGTCTTCTCCTTGGGCATGGTGCATGGCGTAGGTGAGCAACCACGTTTTTTTGTTGTTCTCTATATCAGATCCGGTGTTTTTACCCAATACTTCCGTACGGCCAAACACGTCTAAGTAATCATCTCTTATTTGAAAGGCAATGCCCAATGCCATTCCGGCGTTGTACAAGTTTTGTATGACGCTATCAGATGCCTCGGCACACAGCCCTCCCAGTTGAAAAGAAAAAGCCAACAGCGCTCCCGTCTTACGAGAAATCATGTCTATATAGTCGGCTTCCGTTACAAACGGCTGCTTTTCAAATTGTATATCCATCTGTTGTCCTTCGCATACCCAATCAGCTGCCTTATTAAAAGCCTCCAATACACCGGGTAGTACTTGAGGCGGGCATTGAGCAATGTATTTGTAAGCCAATACATACATAGCATCACCGGCCAAAATGGCCGTATTGACATCCCATTTTTTATGAACAGTCAAACGGTTTCTTCTCCATTCGGAACAATCCATCACATCGTCATGTACCAGCGTAAAGTTGTGGTACACTTCTAGCCCCAAAGCCGGATGCAATACAGACGTAGGCAAGGTATCGGAAAATATGTTATATACCATCAGACATAAGACGGGACGTAGTCTTTTACCTCCTCCCGACAAGGCATATTCCACCGGTTGGTGCAACTTGTTTTCTGCATAGGCTTCTATCAAGTTTTGAATTCCTTGTTTCACGAAGCCTTGGATTTCATTTACTGTAAACATATGCAAAGGTACTCTTTTTTCAACATTTTTGTACCTTTGTTCACTTACCTTAAAAACAATGGAACGGCAAACTTTTGAGAATGCTACTGTAGTAAAACAGACCGGAGTCCTTTACCGGCTCACCTTTCTACCGGAATGGAAACCCTTTACCGCTGTCTTAAGCGGAAGGCTCAGACTGGCAGGAAGCAAGCTGACCAATCCTATAACCGTAGGAGATAAAGTGAGCGGCCATTGGCAGCCGGACGACAAAGGGCAACAGAGAAAAGCCATCATCACAAGCATCAGTCCCAGAACAAATTACTTGATACGCAAGGCCACCAATTTGTCAAGGCAAGCACATGTTATTGCCGCCAATTTGGATAGAGCGTACATCATATTGAGTGCTACAGAACCGCAAACTCCTACTCAGTTTATAGACCGTTTTCTAGTTACTTGTCAAGCATACAGCGTGCCGGCCACCATCGTATTGAATAAAATAGATGAATTGGAATGGGCAGAAGGGTACGATCAACTGGTAGAACAATTGAAAGATATTTATACAAAAGCCGGTTATGAAATCTTGGAAGTATCTGCCAAAACAGGTGACGGCATGGACATCCTTACCAAAAAACTGAAAAACAGCGTGTCGTTGTTATCGGGCATTTCCGGAGTAGGCAAATCTACACTGGTGAACACCTTAGACCCGTCGCTCGAACTAAAAACAGCCCCTATTTCCCGAGCCCACTTGACAGGAAAACACACCACTACTTTCTATGAAATGCATCCACTACAAACGGGAGGGTTTGTAATAGACAGCCCGGGTATTAAGGGTTTTGGATTGATAGAAATGACAAGAGAAGAAATATCACATTATTTTCCGGAAATTTTTGAACACTCCAAGCACTGTTACTACAACAGTTGCATGCATGCAGAGGAACCGGATTGCGCCGTGAAAGAAGCCGTGGAAAAAGGCATCATTGCCGATGAGCGTTATAACAATTACCTAAAATTGTTGGAAGATCCGGATGGAGGAAAATACCGTACCTAGAACCATGAAAAGCATCAATCGACAAATTTTAGAGCTGGCTATTCCCAGTATGCTGGCCGGCATTACTATTCCCCTTGTAGGTATGGCAGATACGGCCATAGCCGGACGGCTGGGATCGGCTACGGCCATAGGCGGTATTGCTATAGGATCTACTCTTTTTGATTTGCTGTATTGGAATTTTGGGTTTTTAAGGATAGGAACGGCCGGTATTACAGCTCAAGCCTTTGGCAGAAAAGACCGGTACGATATGGTGAAAACAGGACTTCAAGGACTGTTGGTAGCCCTGGGTTTTTCTCTGCTTCTTATCTTGATCCAATGGCCTTTTGCCAATTTGGTTCTGTGGCTGTCGCCTTCCTCTCCGGAAGTTGAAGCCATGGCTCGGCAATATTTCTTTATCAGAATTTGGGCTGCACCGGCTGTGCTGGCGTTGTTTGTCTTCAGAGGGTGGTTTATAGGTATGCAAAATACCGTGGCTTCCATGGTCATGGATATTGTCATAAACGTATCTAACGTAGGACTAAGCATTTTCCTGGCCTTTCCACAAGGGATGGGAATCCGTGGAATTGCGCTGGGAACCGTATTGGCTCAATACATTGGTATCTTATGCGGGGTGGTGTTGCTTTTGGTATACTACCGTCCTATGTACCGTTTTGTGAAAGGCTCTGCCGTGTTCCAAAAAGAAGGTTGGAACCGGTTCTTTAACTTGAGCGGAAACTTGTTCATCCGCTCCGTATGTATGTTGCTGGTCTATACCGGATTCACTTTCCTATCCGCCAAATACGGAGATGTAATGTTGGCCGTAGCTACCATTATGATGAAGCTTCTGCTGTTGTTTGCATACTTTGTAGATGGTTTTGCTTACGCCGGAGAAGCCCTTGTAGGCAAATTTATTGGAGCAGGAGACAGGCCGTCCCTTATGCGTTCCATCAAACTCCTCTTTATTTGGAGTGCCGGTGTGGGTGTTGTTTCTACCTTGTTCTATATAGTGGGAGACGAATGGTTGCTCCGGCTTATGACCACGGCCCCCGATGTCATTCAAGCCGCCCGTCCCTTTTTGCCGTGGCTATACAGCATGCCTCTGCTCTCCTGTATTGCGTTTATGTGGGATGGAATTTTTATTGGCGCTACGGCAGGAAAAGCCATGCGAAACGCCATGATTCTTTCTGTAATTGCTTTTTATCTGTCGTACGTGATTTTTGAAAAACACTTGGGTATTCAAGCATTATGGATAGCGTATGCAGCCCATCTCATTGCCCGGTCAGCAGCTCAGACGATTATGGCGCGCAAACACGTATTTACTCTTTAAGATCTATGATCCTTCCTTTCTATCTTTATCCTTTTCCTCCGCTGCCTTAACTGAAACAGGCGTGTAAGGTGTTGTCCCGGGAGTATCTGTTGCCTTGCCTCCTTTTTTAGATAATTCCGGAGACACAAGCTTACCGCTAATGCGTACAGTAGGTTCAATAGAAATTTGATCGGAGTGAATTTCACCTGTAAAAACAGATTTCTCTCTTAAAGAAGCCAATTCTGAAGATTTTAGAATGCCGTCAAAACTGCCACTTATATCTACACTTTTACACTCCACTTCTCCTTTACATTTGCCGGTTTCCCCAATAACCAGCTTGCCTTCCGTTTTGATTTTGCCTTCTAAGTACCCATCAATACGAATGTCATGTTGCGTAATAATGGTTCCCGTAATCTTTGTGTCGTTGCAAATACGGGTTACTTGATTGGACTGAGCCATTCCGGTGTCTTTGCTGTCTCTATCTAAAGCCATAACTGAAAATATTAGTTAACAGACAAATATACTACTTTATTTTTCTACCTTCAAGACTTCCAGTGCCTTTTTCAGTTGTACGTCATCGCGTATCATACTTCTAAGTCTACCTTCTTGGTAGTAATACCTGCAATTGATTTCTTCTTCCAACAACGGCTTGATTTCATCTTTATAATGAAACAAGTCCGTTTCTTTATCTGTAACCAATAACGTTTCCAGTGCTTTAATTTCTTTTTCCAACAGCTTCTCGTATCCTTCTGCCTGTGCCGTACGACGGAACGTTTGCAACAAAATTTCCGTAGCACTTCTGTCGTCAAATTCTTTGGCAGCTGTGCTACGAACAAAATCTTCGTACTCTTTATCTGTCAAAGAAAAATGTTCCGGAGTATCAATCGTTTTGTTACGGATATAATAATCCAGTGAATACTCGTGCAAATAGTCGCGAGCCACCAATTCCATGGAAATACGACTGTACGTAGGTGCTTTTACCGTCACATCGGGGGCAATCCCTCCTTCTTGATTGCGCTCCGGCGTTCCGCTCTCGTTTCTTTGTGTGTAATTCAAAGATTGTACGGAACGTCCGCTGGGAATGTAATACTTGGCCGTGGTGATTTTTAAGTTTGTATTGTAACTCAAGGGGCGAATTGTTTGTACCAACCCTTTTCCAAACGTTCTTTCGCCAACAATCAAGCCTCTTTTAAAATCTTGTATAGCACCGGCTACAATTTCAGAAGAAGAGGCAGACGAATTGTTGACCAATATTACAAGCGGCGTTTCCGTATCCAATGGTTCTTCTTTTGTACGGTATTCTATATCATAAGATTGATAGCGTCCACGTGCAGATACCACCATGGTATTGCGCGGCAAAAATACGGCTAACAATTTTACGGCTTCATCCATCAAACCTCCGCCGTTACCTCTTAAGTCTATTACAATGCCTTTTACCGGGTGATCTTTTTTCAACGTTTTTAATGTCTTGCGCACATCTGAAGCTCCGCCTTGTGTAAAACCGGTCAATCTTATGTACGCAATGCTATCTTGTAGCATAGTAGCCAAGCCAATATCGGGGATGTGTACTTTTTCTCTGGTAACGTGTACGGTAACGGTATCTCCACCCAACAATTTTTTTACCAAAAACGTTACACGTGTTCCGGGAATACCCTTCATACGTGAGCTGCATTGGTCGGCTTCCAAATCAAAAACCGGCTGTCCATCAATTTCCAATATGGTATCACCGGCTATCAATCCGGCTTTTACTGCCGGCGAATGATCGTACGGTTCAGATATCAAGACACCTTCTCCCGGACGTTTTTTAATAAGGGCACCTATACCTCCGTAACTGCCCGTAGTCATCATTTCAATAGACTCAGTATCCTCCTCTGCAATAAATTCCGTATACGGATCCATAGAGGAAAGCATAGCTTCTATGCCTGTGTATACAAGACGGTCCAAAGCAACGGAGTCTACATAATACAAAGACACTTCCTTCAATACAGTATGGAAAATATCCAGGCTTTTGGAAGTGTTGAAATCTGCACTTTGTGCCTGAAGCAGCAAAGGCAGGAGGATGGCAAGAACGAGTGTTTTAAGTTTCATTATACAACGGGCTAAGAAAGACAAATTTACTACAATTCTTCATATCTTTGTGTATGGAATTGCTGTTTGCTACTGCCAACGTACACAAATACAAAGAAGCGCAAACCATATTAGGTCCGTCTGTTTCAATAATTATGCCGTCTTCATTGGGTTTTACCGATGACATTCCGGAAACGGGTCTTACACTGCAAGATAACGCCTTGCAAAAAGCACTCTTTCTTTGGAAAACATTTCATATTCCCTGTTTTGCAGACGATACGGGATTAGAAGTGGATGCTTTGAATGGAGCCCCGGGTATTTACTCTGCTCGCTATGCCGGAGAAGAGGGAAACGACACCAAAAATGTGGAAAAACTTCTACACACCTTAAAGGATTTCGCGGTAAGAACGGCCCGCTTCCGCTGTGTCATAGCTTTGGTACAACAAGGCTCACACACCTTTTTGGAAGGAGTGGTAGAAGGCAGCATAGCTAAAGAGCCTAAAGGAAACCAAGGCTTTGGGTACGACCCCGTCTTTATTCCCAAAGGGTATGATACTACGTTTGCCCAGATGCCGGAAGAAGAGAAAAACGCCATTTCTCACAGAAAAAGGGCCTTGGAAAAATTGTCTTTGATACTGCCATGATCACGCCTTTACAACTGATTGTCCTCAATACAAAGCCCTACAGAGAAACAAGCCTGTTGGTAAGCGGCTATGCAGACATCAAGGGCCGTATGGACTTTGTGGTCAACGGCGTACGAACGGCACGCAACAGAGCTGCAGCGGCCGTGTTTCATCCGCTAAGCATATTGGATGCACAAGCTTACATCTCTCGGAAGAAAACACTGCACCGCTTAACAGAATACAAAAAGGCACTCCCGCTCCACAGCTTGTGTTCCGATGTACGCAAAAGCAGCATGGCCCTTTTTATGGCTGAATTGGTATACAGAACGGTAAGGGAAGCAGAGGAAAACAGAGAATTGTACCAATTTCTAAAAGAAAGCATTGTGGCATTAGACAAAGCCAAAGATCCTTTTACAGACAGACACCTGTATTTTGCCGTAGGATTGTGTAAATACTTGGGGTATGCCTTGACGGCAGAACAAACCGTTGGGTCGGGACTGGAAGTGTTTAACAGAGAAGAAGAACGACTTTTAGAGAAAATCGTATCTTGTTCGGCAGATGCGTATGTGCCATTGCCTTGTACAGGAAAGCAACGCTATGCTTTTTTAAAAAGTATGATGAAATATTACGAGTTCCATATGGGGAAGCTTCCACAAATCAAATCTCTTGATATTTTGAACCAAGTATTTCTTTAAATCCTCTGATTGTATGTCACTCATAAACGCTGCCTACCGTTTTTACAACAGAACCCTCCTCAAAGAGCTGGACCGTTCTTTCCGGGACCCCTTTTCTTTCCAAGAAGACATTTTCAAACACTTGATAGCAAGAGGAAAACACACTGCCTTTGGAAAAGAACACCGTTTGGAAGATGTACATACCATCCGTGATTTTCAACAATGCGTACCCATGAGGGATTACAACGCTATGGAACCGTATATCAAACAAATGCTCCGCGGAACCAAAAACGTTTTGTGGGACAAACCTACCGCATGGTTTGCCCTGTCAAGCGGCACCTCGGCCGCCCGTTCCAAATTCATTCCTATGAATAAGGAAAACCTGAAAGAGTGCCATTACAAAAGCATGTTGACCATGCTTTCGCATTACGTAAGAACGTATCCTCAGTCGCGGCTTTTCAGAGGAAAATCACTTGTACTGGGCGGTAGCAGACAATTTGACAAAGATGTGGAAACGCAATGTTCCTATGGGGATTTATCTGCATTTCTTACCCTCAACACACCGGCTCCGGCCCGTTTGTTTACCACGCCTCCCCGAAAAATAGGACTCATCCCCCATTTTGAAACAAAAACAGATATAGTCAGCCGTATGGCCGTTCGTCAAAACGTAGTCAGCTTCTCCGGTGTTCCTTCTTGGAACTTACTCTTGATGCGAAAAATCTTAGAACTATCCGGTAAAGACAACTTATCTGACGTGTGGCCCAACATAGAATTGTTCATGCATGGGGGCGTCAACTTTGAACCGTACCGAGTGCATTTCCAAAAACTATTTCCATCGCCCAATATGCGTTATATGGAAACATACAACGCATCTGAAGGATTTTTTGCATTTCAGACAGATTTATCAGACCCGGGTATGTTCTTGTTACCGAACGTACGTGTTTTTTACGAATTTGTGCCACTTGAAAAATGGGAAGCAGCAGAAAACGGTACGTATACAGATTTTTTAACGTTAGACCAAGTAACTACAGACAAACCCTATGCACTTGTCATATCAACCAATTCCGGATTGTGGAGGTATTCTATAGGAGACACCATCAGGTTTACACAGCTCTATCCCCATAAATTGGTCATAACAGGACGCACTCAGCTCTTTATCAATACGTTTGGAGAAGAGCTGATGATAGAAAACGCGGAGAAAGCCCTAGCTCAAACGTGCCAAGAAACCAGTGCCACTGTTTTTGAATATACGGTAGCACCCGTGTTTATGGGTGACAAAGAGAAGGGTGCGCACCAGTGGCTTATAGAGTTTGAAACCCTTCCATCAGACTTGGAGCATTTTGTAAACGTGTTGGACAAACAGCTGATGCAGGTCAATTCCGACTACCATGCCAAACGATTGGATACAGGAGCTATGGGTCCGCCGCAATTGGTGATTATGAAGAAAAACAGTTTTTACAAATGGATGGCGCAAAACAACCGTTTGGGAGGACAAAATAAGGTACCACGACTATGGAGCAACAGGAAGTACGCAGAAGAATTATTGAAAATAAATGAAAGCATCTGATATCATAACCTTATTCCGGTATCAAGCAGTACACACAGCTGTCTATGCCCGTTATTTGGAACTGTTGGAAACAGACCCGTTACAAATTGCACTTCCTTGGCAAATCCCTTTTCTGCCCATCCGATTCTTCAAATCCCATACTGTGTACAACGCACCCACACTGCCGGAGAGCGTCTTTACCAGCTCGGCAACCACAGGCATGACACCATCACGCCATCCCGTAGACAGTTTAGAGCGTTACAAAGAAAACACCATCGGTATTTTCCGCCGGTTTTACGGAGACCCGGAACAGTACACCATCTTGGCGTTGCTGCCCTCGTACCTGGAAAGGCCGGGGTCATCACTCGTAACCATGATGCAAGCACTGATGGAGGAAAGTAGCGGCCGAGCAGAAGGTTTCTATTTGCATAACCACGAAGATTTGCACCTACGTTTGCAAGATTTGACCCGTACAGGCCGTCGCGTTTGGTTGCTGGGAGCCGCCTTTGCCCTGCTTGATTTTGTAGAAACCTATAAAATAACGCATCCGGACCTGATTGTTGTGGAAACGGGCGGCATGAAAGGTCAAGGAGAAGAGTTGTCCCGAAAAGAACTGCACCGGCGATTGAAAAAAGGGTTTCCTCTCAGCCCCATACACAGCGAGTACGGCATGGCCGAATTGTTTTCACAGGCTTATGCTTGCCAAGAAGACGGGTATTTCCAATGTCCACCTACTATGCATATATATATCAGAGATTTACAGGATCCCTTTGCGTATCTGAAAGACGGCCGGCGCGGCGGTGTCAATATCATAGATTTGGCCAACAGCCATTCTTGCGCCTTTATAGAAACGGAAGATTTGGGATTCCGTCTGCCGGACGGGCGTTTTCAAATCTTAGGACGCATCCCGGCTGCCGAACGCAGAGGTTGCAATATGCTTATTGATACCGACTAAAGACTTCCTCCAGTTTTTCTTCGTATTGCTGTCCCAACTCCTCATCACCATTATTAAAGAGGATATCGTTCACATGTACGTATGTACTGATGGCAGATTCTGCATCTTGTGCAGAAAGGAAGCCGCCCCTATACGGTTGCAAAAAGTATTCAATGGCCTTAAACGTCTCGTCCAAAAACTCCACAATGATGGCCCTGGCTTTTTCAGGCTCTTCCAAGAAGTAATACAATTCAATGGCCTCCATAACTCCTACTTCGTTATAAGAGGGCTGTACCACGTAATTTAAAGGATAACGCTTCATGACCTCCATTCCCTTATCCACTATCTGCAGCGCCTTCTCTTCTTCTCCTTTTACAATAAGGCCGCCGGCCACTTGGGTATACATATGCCGTATGGCCTGTTGCACCAAATACAAGTATGTCACATGATGGTCCAACAACACACCCGGTTGATCCATACGCCCCCAGCGGTACACGTCCATGAGCAATTCATACATCCTATCCGCATCCATGTAAGGCGAGGAACCAACGCTTAAGTCGGTTGTCTTGAATGGCATAAGCGTGTAGGCCATGCCGTCAAAACGCAAATAATCTTTAATGCCTATATTCAAGTCGCCGCCTTGCGATACAAAATAGATGGGTCTGTCCCACTCGTAATTGGCCAACAAATCCAAAAACATCATTTCCACTTTCATCAATGTGTTTTTGTTTTCCGGAATATCCAGGTCCATATAGTCAGGAATCCGATGGGCTTCTTTTTCCGATACAATGCCTGCTGCCAATACGTTTTCTTTGTTTACAGGTATCCGCAATTTTCGAGCAGGCAGGTAATTGATTGCCGTACCGTCTGCCAACTGCAATTTTGCTCGAGGATTCCCCATAATTCCTACAGCTTGTATGGCAGAAACCCGTTCTGAAACTCGTTCGTATATAGGCAAGATTTCATTCGTCCCATAGATGTATGATTCTCTGGGAATAGAAAACTTTACAGGTGCCGATTCGTACGTCCTCCACTGCATCTGATCTATATACCAATCCGTGCCCATCAAAGACGTGTTCATAACGCGCACATCTGTTCTTTCACCTTCTACCTCTTGCAAATACCACAAGGGGAACGTATCGTTGTCGCCGTGTGTAACTATGATGGCGTTCTTGTTGGGCAAACACGTATGTAAGAAATTGTAGGCAAAATCGCGTGCTGCATACCGGCCGCCCCTGTTGTGGTCGTCCCAATTTTGCGACAACATCTGAAAAGGCACAAACAAACACAACACAGAAGCCAAGACGCCGGCTGCCACCGGTTTTAAAAATTTTCTAAATACCTGAGCCAAACCCAATACTCCCAGTCCCACCCAAATGGAAAACGCATAAAAAGAACCGGCATACGCGTAATCACGTTCTCTAGGTTGGTAAGGAGGTTGATTCAGATAGATAACAATAGCAAGACCCGTTAAGAAAAACAACAAAAACACAATCCAAGCATTGCGTTTGTCTTTCGTTGTCTGGTATATCAATCCTATAATACCCAACAACAAAGGCAGCATATAATAATGGTTTTTGGCTTTGTTGTTCTTTAACATATCGGGAGTATCCGACTGGTCTCCCAAACGTATTTTATCAAGAAAACCTATACCCGATTCCCAGTTGCCGCGAATGGGGTCTCCGGGATTGGATCCTTGGATGTCGTTCTGCCGTCCGGCAAAATTCCACATAAAATAGCGCCAGTACATATGGTGTACTTGGTAATCGAAAAAGAAAGTCAAATTGTCCAAAAACGTGGGCATGCGTTTGCCTTCAGAATTGATCTTTCCTTTCCCGGAATTGTACGAATCGTAGAAATGAGCATGCGTTTCTCTTTTGCTCCACATCCTTGGGAACAACATTTTATCGGCATCTTTGTACAAGGGCATCTCCGGTCCTTTGGTGCGCTCATACCTATCGCCCATTTTCACATACTGCGTAGTATTTTTCCACGTATCGTACGGGGAACTGTAAATGCCGTCGTAAAGCAACGGCGAAGTCCCGTATTGCTCCCTGGCCAAATACGATGCCAAAGCAAACGGATTGTCAGGCTGGTTTTCATTCGTAGGCGTTTTGGCAGAAGAACGAATAACTACCATGGCAAAAGACGAATAACCAATCATAATCACCGTCACACACAGCAAAATAGTATTCCATAATACTTGTCCTTTCCGATGAGACACAAAGACACCCCAAAACAGAAGCGCCAACAAAGCCACAACAAAAAACAACATCCCGCTGTTAAATGGCAAACGGAACACGTTCACAAACAACAGATCAAACCATCCCGATATTTTTGGAACCCAAGGAATGATTCCGTACAACACAAAAGCTATGAGTACACCCGACAACAGAAACGTGACAATGGCTCCTTTCCAAGAAAACGGATATTTCTTATAGTAGTATATAAACACAAGCGCCGGAATAGCTAACAAATTCAGCAAATGAACACCTATAGACAAGCCCATCAAATAGGCAATCAGTACAATCCATCGGTTAGCATACGGTTGGTCCGCCTCTTCTTCCCATTTGAGCATAGCCCAAAAGACAGCTGCCGTAAAGAAAGAAGACATGCCGTATACCTCGGCCTCGACAGCAGAAAACCAAGCCGTATCCGAAAAGGAATACACCAATGCTCCTACCGCAGCAGCTCCCCACACAGCAATAGCGTGCCCCCAATCTATAGGAATGCGTTGCACTTCCATCAAACGCCTTCCCATATGAGAAATGGACCAAAAGAGCAACAGCACACAAAACGCCGAGGCCAAAGCACTCATGGCATTGATGAGCACTGCTGCCTGCAACCCGCCTCTGAATAAAGAAAAGAGCCTTCCAAAAAGCTGGTACGTAGGATTCCCCGGAGGGTGCCCCACTTCCAACTTGTAAGAAGAAGCTATAAATTCACCGCAGTCCCAAAAACTTGCCGTAGGTTCAATACTGGTCAGATACACAACAGCCGACACAGCAAAGACAACCCACCCAATTATAAGATCTACCCTTTTGAATGTCTTTGTTTCCATACTACAAATGTAGCCTATTTTTTTTACCTTTACCGTTCCATTTGTTCTCATATTTATGGATTACATTGTCCTGGGTCTTGTAGTTGCTTTTTGCATAGGGTATCTTTTTACACGCGACACATTTACTGCATTGTTGTTGAGTAATTTCAGGTACAACATTTCTTTAGAAACCGACGAACAGGAGGGCATTCGGTTTTCACGCACTTTTTTGCTTGTATACACCTTAGCTATATTTGCTTATTTCATTACCTCTTCCACTACACTCTTATCTCCTTTGCCGCCCGTCCTTCTAGGCGTATCCAAGCCCATCGTTTTTGTTAGTGTTTTAGGAGTTCTGCTTGTTTGGAGCACTGTGCGGTTTTTTGCCTTAAAATTTATAGGCTGGGTTATTGAATACCCCTCTTTTACAAACCTTTTGGAACGTACAGGTCGTGATTATGCCATCATGGCGGGATTTGCTTTCATCCCTTTTTTACTGTTCTTTGCGCTCTTCAAAATGAGTGCGGGAAATGCTCTTTTAATCATAGGGTTAACACTCGTTTTTTTAAGCTGTCTATTCTATGCCATACGTAGTCTGCGGATTTTTCTTTCAGCCGGATTCTCTGTTTTTTTCTGGATTTTGTATCTTTGTACTTTGGAAATAATACCCCTTGGAGTATTAATATATTTATTTGCGGGGATACGACTATGAAGATCAAGAACATACTTATTTCACAACCAACATCTAGCGCATGTTCCCCTTACGAGGAAATCAAAGAAAAACACGGCCTGAACATAGACTTCATTCCGTTTATTCGTGTAGAAGGCTTGTCTGCAAAAGACTTCAGGGCACAGCGTATCAACTTACCGGAACATACAGCCGTTGTTTTTACATCGCGTTCCGCAATTGATACCTTCTTTACTCTTAGTGAAGAGTTGCGTGTTGCCATACCGGATTCTATGAAGTATTTCTGTTCTACAGAGGCTGTAGCACTATACCTTCAGAAATACATAGTGTACAGAAAAAGAAAGATCTTTTTTGGAAGAGGGAATATCCCCTCACTCATAGAAGCTGTTGGAACAAAACATAAAGACGAAACCTTTTTGCTTACGCTGGCCGATTGCTACAACCCGGATCTTCCCAAGGCCTTTGAGAACGCAGGACTTACATTTACAAAAGCCATTCTCACACGTACCTTAAGTGAAGATTTGTCAAAAGTCGACTTGAAAAAGTACCAAATGCTTATTTTCTATACTCCGGCAGATGTCCGTTCCCTAACGGAGAACTACCCCAATTTTAAGCAAAACTCCACCTTGTTTGGAACGTTTGGCAAAGCTACGGCAGCAGCACTCAGAGAAGCCGGCCTAGAGCCTTGTTTTGAAGCACCCACACCGGAGGCGCCTTCTATTGCTCAAGCCCTTACCCTCTATCTAGAGAAGGAAAAAATATCATGAAACATACACTCCTGTTGTGTGTTGTTAGTCTGATGGCGCTATGCATTTCATCGTGCCAAGAAAATTACAACCATTACAGAGAGCTGATCTACGGCACTTGGGACCTTACTGCTGTGGATAAAGCCGCTCCGGATATACCCAACACCTTATATTTCAAGACAAGTACATCTGTCCTCCTTACAGAAGAGGGAAAGGAATACGAAGGCCAATACCAGTTTTATTGTAACATACTGACCTTACATTTTGAAGGAAAACAAGATTTATATCAAGATTGGCGTGTAACTTCCTTAAAAGATTCTCTTATGACAGCCGTTGTGGAATATTATTTCACAACAGAAGGTGAGCAAGAACCGGGAACGATACTCGAATACAAACAAAGACCATGATTAGGTATACCTTTCCAAAAGACATGCGTTTGTCTTCCAAAAAAGAAATCGACAAGCTTTTTTTGGAAGGAAACACATTTGTGTCGGGCCCCTTCCGCGTTTTTTACAGTTTGTACAAACCGGAACAACCAGTTTCCTCTTCCAGTCAAGCCGTCCCCTCTTCCAGTCAACCCGTCCCCTCTTCCAGTCAAGCCACCCCTTCTTCCCGTCAACCCATTTCTTCTTCCTGCCGAATAGCCTTTTCTGTATCTAAAAAGCGCTTGAAGTCTGCCGTACAAAGAAATAAAGTAAAAAGACGGCTACGCGAAGCGTTCCGTTTGCAATACCCTCATGTGCTGAAACAGGTGCTGGAGCAATCCAATCATGTCCTTCTGTTATTATGCATATATTTACCTCATGAAATCAAGCCGTGGGACTATACAGAAAAGAAAATGGGCATCCTTCTTTCGTATTTTTCTGACATCTGTCAAAAAAATATTGAGTCTGCCCTTGATTCTGATCGTTAAGTGCTACCAACTTTGTATTTCACCTTTCACACCTTCATCTTGTCGCTTTACGCCTACGTGTTCTACGTACGCCATGGAAGCCTTCAAAAAGCACGGTCCATTTAAAGGTTTGTATCTGTCTGTCAGACGCATCCTGCGTTGCAACCCGTGGGGCGGCGGCGGTTACGACCCTGTTCCATAAACGTGCCGATCTCCAGAAAACCATCTCTCTTGCCAAAACTCCAGCAAACAGCCCCTCTTGCCGAAGGGAACGCCCCCTTTTGACCGAGGGTAGTAAGTGACAGGAAACGACGCGGCACCACAACTTGCTAGCAACCTGCACGTTAACCACTCAGCACGAAAACAACGACTTACTACCCTCCCCAGAAAACACGAAAAACTGCACTTTTGACCGAGGGTAGTAAGTGACCCGGAACAGACTAACGCTGCAACAGGCAGGAGGTCAGCGTGTTAGCAGAAGATGTGACAGGTGGTTACTCACTACCCTTGACAGTGTTTGGAGCATCCTTGGCATCAAAAAAGGTGGCAATAACCCGAGCTAAACGCGAAGAAACCACGCGCTCCAGCTCTGACACCTCGGCTTTTTTAATGCGAGCCACGCTGCCAAAGTGGGTCAAGAGTTTTTCCATAGTACGCGGACCTACGCCGGGAATTTCCAGTAATACAGATGTAACCATACTTTTTTCCCGTTTTTTCCTGTGAAACGTTTGGCTAAAACGGTGTGCTTCGTTACGCAACTGCATAAGCAATCGTAAGGAAGAAGAGTTTTTATCTAAAAAAAGCGGGGTCTTATCTGTAGCCAAGTACATTTCTTCCATTTTTTCCGCCAAACCTACTACTGTTATCTGTTCTGTTAAATCCAGTTGTTCAAGAACTCTGTATGCAGCAAAGAGCTGCCCCTTTCCTCCATCTACAACTACCAGCTGTGGCAACGGTTTGTTTTCTTGAAGCAAGCGGCTATACCTGCGTGTAATAACTTCTTTCATAGCAGCGTAATCATCCGGTCCTGACGCACTTTTTATAATAAAGTGCCGGTAATCTTTTTTGCTGGGAAGAGCATCTTTAAATACTACACAAGCGCTTACGGGGTGGCTACCTTGCAAATGGGAATTGTCAAAACATTCTATATGAACAGGAAGGTCTGTCATGCGCAAATCATCGCGCAAGCGGGCCAAAACTTTTGCCGTTCTTTTTTCACGCGCCGCACTTCTATCTCGGATTTCCATCAAGCGCAATTGTTCCATTTTGTAATTGCGTGCATTGCGCAGACTTAAAGCCACCAAAGTTTGCTTATCGCCTCTTTTGGGAACTTGTATTTTGTAATTGCCGGGTATGGCTTCCGGTAAAAAAGGGACCAACAGCACATCTGACAGCCCGTTGAGCTTTTCATTCATGTCTGCCATGAACAAGCTCAGCAAAGCCGCCGGATCCTCCTCTATCTGCAGTTTGTATTTGCTGTTTAAAGATTGGATGACGGCTCCTCCGGCTACGCGCATAAAATTACCAAAAGCCATAGAAGACTCTGCGTCCGTAACCAAACTAAACACATCCAAATTGGACAACTTAGGATTGACTATCACAGATTTTGCTTGGTACCGCGTAAGCGCATCCCACTGTTCCTTATATTTTTGAGCTTGTTCAAAATCCAAAGCACCGGATGCTTCTTCCATTTGAGTTTCCAGCAAAGAACGGACAGAAGAAACATCGCCTTTTAAAATGCTGATAACAGATGCAATATAACCGTCGTAAGCTTCTTCCGTTTCTTCACCCACACAAGGTGCCAAACATCTGCCTATATGTGCCTGCAAACACTTTCTGTACTTACCGGAAGCAATAGCTTTGGGAGTCAAAACCAAAGAACACGTGCGCAATGGATACAAGGTGTGTATAAGCTGTAACAACTGTTTGCAATAATATGCACTCGTATACGGGCCAAAATACAAAGAACCGTCTTTTACTACCTTTCTTGTTTGAAAGACTCGGGGAAACGGTTCTTGCTTTATACAAATCCAAGGAAATGTTTTGTCGTCTTTGAGCAAAATGTTATACCGCGGTTGCCATTTTTTTATCAAATTGTTTTCCAATAACAACGCATCCGTTTCCGTTTCTACCACCACATAATCCAAAGCATGTATGCGGCTGACCATCCGTTGTGTTTTTACAGACAAGTTTTTCCCGGCTGAAAAGTACTGAGACACTCGTTTCTTCAAGTCTTTTGCCTTACCCACATAGATGACTTTTCCGTCTTTGTCAAGAAAGCGGTACACGCCGCACTCGTGCGGTAAAAGAGGCAATTGGTCTATCACTTTACCCATTACGTTGTAAAATTACATATATTTGCCAAACCATTTATGAAAACATTAATCAATACAAAAGACTTGCGACAGGTTTTTGGCAAAAAATCTATTGCAGGGTTTTTATTAGCCCCGGTGCTTATGAAGGCTTTAAAGCTTGACAAAATAAACAAGCTTTACAGCAAGGTTGCTGATTTCCGGGGACGTGAATGTGTAGAGGCATTGCTATCGGAAATGCGAATCAGCTACGAAGTGCCTTCTACAGATCTTGCCAATATCCCCAAAGAAGGGCCTTTTATAACTGTGTCAAACCATGCATACGGAGGATTGGACGGCATATTGCTCATGCATATAGTGTCTGAAGATAGACCGGATTTCAAAGCATTGGCCAACTTCCTTCTTTCCAAAATAGAATCCCTAGAGGATTTCTTTCTGCCCGTAAACCCCTTTGACAAAGGAACTTCCAATGCATCAAGCATCAGGGGGCTGCGTATGGCTAAAGATTTTTTGGCACAAGGCAACCCGCTGGGTATTTTTCCGGCAGGAGAAGTATCACATATAGGTCCTTCAGGCATGGTGGAAGATTTGCCTTGGCATCAGCCTATTATGAAGTTCATCAAAAACGCAGGCGTTCCCATAGTGCCGATTTATTTTGACGGACACAATTCCAAAAGGTTTCTGCGCAAAGCCAAAATCCACCCCCTTTTGCAAACGGCCAGTTTACCGGCTGAACTGCTTAACAAAAAAGGCAGCAGAATTTCTGTACGTATAGGTTTCCCTATCACTTTGGCAGAACAAGAGCGATATACAGATTACAAAGAATTAGGTGATTACTTGCGCTCCCGTACGTATGCTTTGGCGTCCAATATAGAATCTGCAGACAAGTACACAGAACCGGAAGATGCCGCTCCCATTGCACCTTCCAGAAATTTCGACCTGGCAGTTCGGGAAATAGAGCAGCTGCCATCAAAAAGCTGTTTGTTTAAGTTGAACAACTTTGCAGCCTATTTTGTTCCTTTCAACGCTGTTCCCCATTTGATGTTCGAAATAGGACGTCAAAGAGAAGAAGCGTTCCGGACCGTTGGCGAAGGAACGTTCCAGTCTCTAGACCTGGATGCGTTTGACAGAAATTATCACCATTTGATTCTTTGGGATACTGAAAAAAAACAAGTGGTGGGTTCATACCGCGTAGGGATGGGAGAAGAGCTCATCAAACGTTTTGGCATATCGGGCTTCTACAACAGCACCCTTTTTGATTTCAGCAAAGATTTTGCTCCTGTTCTCTCTCAAAGTATGGAATTGGGACGTGCATTCATAAGTTTGGATTATCGCTACGAGACCATTCCTATGCTGCTGTTATTCAAAGGGTTATTTCATGTCATGCTGCGCCATGAAACATACAGATACTTTATAGGACCCGTAAGCATTTCTTCATGGGTGCCTAAACTGTATCAATCTTTGATTCATAAGTACGTAATGGAAAACCATTCGGCACCAAAATACAAAGAGCTGGTAAAACCAACGACTCCTTTTGTCCCCAATTTTGGTCTTATAGACCCGGACGTTTTGCTACGCGATATACGTACTCCTGAACAACTGGACCGTCTGCTTATGCGTATGAGTAACCGCCAATACAGACTGCCCTCTTTGGTAAAGAGATATTTAAAACTGAACTCCAAAGTAGTGGTATTCAACATTGACAAAGAATTTAACGATTCCCTTGACGGTTTTATTGTTTGCGATATCTATGATATTTCCCGCGAGGAACTGAAAACAATAACGAAAGACGTTACAGATCCTT
>Ga0265293_10003885_pt1 | contig 27166 bp, 29 predicted proteins | sample Munlanlewell138R_FD_192505 | JGI IMG/M metagenome (GOLD analysis project Ga0265293, IMG submission 192505) | Leachate microbial communities from a municipal landfill in Southern Ontario, Canada - Leachate well 138R | ecosystem: Engineered > Solid waste > Landfill > Unclassified | place: Canada...
TTTCCCCACGACATCAATCCAGAAGTTCTTCGCGTGCTAGAACTGGCAGGTTATGACCGGAGAATCTATACAGAGAACCCATACACAAAACTATCATGATTTTTTACTTAAGGGTGCGAAATGTGAGTTGTACCGTCAAGCCCTTCGCCATGGGGGTGTCTCTATCATGGAACATTCCCCTTCAATTTTAGTCGTATTGCCCAGCCCGCTCATGTCCTGATTGTGCGAGACTCCACAAACGCTAACTGGCGGGTATGTGATGCTGTAATCGCTTACCGACGAGGGCCGAATGGCAGTTGGCCGCCAGGTATATTGACGGCAGGAACTGGCTTTCCGGCGACCACGTGAGCGGCGATACCACCGGACCTAGCTGGGCCATCGGTAAAGAAAGCTCAAAAGTGTTTGGAGACTATGCCTGGTACTCAGGTAATAGCGGGCGTACTTCGCAGGTGGTAAGGGGGCGTCTCCCCAATGCTTTGGGAGTCTATGATATGAGTGGGAACGTGCTTGAATGGTGTTTCGATTGGCTCGATCCCGGGAACTCCGCCTACGGAAGGATATACCGCGGCCGTGCTAATGATGATAGCCCGGGTGACTTAAGGTTGGGCATAGCTTGGGGGTGGAAGCCTGAGACTGCCAACTGGTTCCTAGGATTTCGTTTTGTAGAGAGCCTCTAGGTTTTGGCCCTGGTACTTCTGCCTTTGAATCGCTCCATAGGGGGGCAATGCAGGAAGCATAACTGTAACGGGGGCGCCGTAAAACTACTCGATTGAGTAGGGAGCAACGCTCCTTTTTTGTTGTCTTGAAGTAATCCATAAAAAAGGAGAATCTTGCGTATTCAAGACTCTCCTCTTTCGATGATGTCTAGGCGTTTTGTCTTATTGATTGTCGCTACTCATTTTTCTAGTAAACACTATGATCGCTACAGCCAGAGTGATAACAGCATAACCAATCACCCACCACAGGTGAGGTAATACTTGATGGTAGTTGCCAGCAAGGGCGGCTCTACCTGCATTAACTGCATGCGAAAACGGAAGGAGGTTGGCAATTCGCTTAAAAGTTCCGCCGACAAGCTCCAGATCAAACCAAGTCCCAGAAAGCCATGCGCTTAAATTTGTCAATAACGCTCCGCAGACACCACCGACCTGCTTATCGTTGAATAGACTGCCACACAGTAATCCAATAGCGATGAACAGTATGGCCGAAGGGATGGCAACAATCATGGCTAGTAAAATGTTTGGAGTCATTCTCAACCCAAGCAAGCCCGCCACAGCATAACAGACAGCTACCTGAATGATTGCCATTGGCAACAATGGAAGAGTATAGCCGAAAATGAAATCACGAGCCGTTAGGGGAGAGGCAAATAGGCGTGCCATTAACGAACTAGCTCTGTCTTTTGCAATCAACGTTCCAGAGAAAAGTGCAATGAATGATAGACCAAAAACAGCAATTCCTGGAATCAACTGATCGATGACAAAAAGCTCTACAGGAACGTTCTTTTGAATAGCTGTGAGTAAGAGGAGCAGAACAACTGGAAAGCCAATGCCAAAAGCTAAGTTAATCCTATCCCTAATTATTTCTTTACTGTTCCGTGATGCAAACGCTACTGTCTTCATACGGTGGCTACCCCCTCGCCAGCAATTGCAATGAAGGCATCTTCGAAGTTTTTGGCACCTTTTTTGTCCATCAACTCATCGGCTGTTCCAACTTCCTTTAGTTCCCCATTGGCCATGATTCCAATGCGATCTGATAGGGAGACGGCTTCTTCGAGGTAATGGGTGGTCAAGATCATTGTTACTTTGCCTTTCAGTCCATTGATGACACCCCACAGCTCCCGCCTGGCAAGAACATCAAGTCCCAAGGTGGGTTCATCGAGGAACAATAACTGCGGTTCAGATATTAAGGCCATGGCAATACTAAGACGCCTTTGCCAGCCACCAGATAGGATTTTTGCCCGATCGTCGGCTATCTTTGACAAGCCAAAGGAAGCTATGCTCGCATTGGCCTTTTCTGTCGCCACATTCTTGTCGGCACCATAGATTCGGGCGATAAACTCCAAGTTCTCCCTGACTGTTAAGTTCGGAGCGACTGCTGTTTCTTGGGGAGAAACATTCGTGAGCTCCTTTACCTTGATCGAATTTGAGATAATGCTGTTGCCAAACACTTGAGCATCGCCACTCGTTGGCTTCACAAGGCATGACAACATCTTGATAGTTGTGGTTTTGCCCGCACCGTTGACTCCGAGCAGTGCGAACAATTCACCCTGCTTCACGCTTAAGTTAAGAGCGTTAACTGCGTATTTATCCTTATATTTCTTCGTCAGATTGTCCGTTTGGATTGCGATCATTCCTCGTCACCTCCTGTTTCGCGTATGTCCTTAATCTTCTGGGCAAAAGCTAAGCTGTCTTGTTCGCTATTCTCTGGATACATTTCTCTGGCTCTCCCATCGAAAATCGCATCGGCAATTTCGTTGAGAACCCCCATTCTTTCAATGGCAATACCCCTTTGGGTATCAGCAAGCAGTACCAATGTGTCTCCCGGTTTAATGCCAAACATATCACGCACATCTTTGGGAATCACAATTTGTCCCTTTGGTCCAACTTTTACTGAGCCCATGAACTTGTTCTCGTTTTGCGTTTGGTTCACCAAAAGATCCTCCAATCGTATTCAATGATCACCTGGTAGGATAACCAACTTGTATAACAAGTTATACTTATTATACTTCTGCTCAGTATCCATGTCAACACTTCCTTCGAATGGGATAGCGCTTGTCAGCCAGCTAGATAGAGTGTCTAACTACGAATCAAAAGGCCATGGACACGGTCTTGTCCGAGTTCGAATCCTGTCGGGCGCGCCATACGGAAACTAAGGGGCTACTGCAAAGTGAACTAATCAAAGTTCATTTTGCAACAGCCCCTTTCTTGTTATGTTGAGGGAGGTTGCTGGAGGGCAAGACCCCTTGTCCCTTCTGGCCAAACTACGTGACTCAATTAGGGTCAGAGAGCGTGGCAGGCAAGGACTAATTACAGCAAAACAAGATTACAGATACTCCCGGTTGGAATTATCAAGTTGGATCCAGTCATTTTCCCTTCGTCTTATGTGCAGTAATGATCGTATAACTATGAAAGTTTACTGTGATCACACAGTCATCGGTGGTTACATAGTAGTTCTTGCCTTGTTTTGCTATAGCTGAACTCGGAAGTCTGATTTTATCTTTACACCACTCCACAACATCTTGTGTATCCAGTCCTAAATTCTTCTTTATCCTGTCAATACCCATTTTGGTGGTATGGATTTTGTCTAGGTTTAGAAGTAGGATCTCGTGATCATTCATGATCTCATCTCTCTTTGTGGATTAGAACTTGCCGCTATCAATGCTCAAAACACACTCTCTTGATCCACTGGGCGATGCTGCGGCAAAGTAATGTACCATCTCACCCCAAATCTATCCATTACGACTGTTGCTAAGGGACTCCAGGGAAGTGTGCATGGATCGATTATAACCCTACCTTCCTCTTTCAACACTGCAAAAATCCGATAGAACTCATCTTTGGACTCAACGGTATAACCAAGCTCAACGGGATTATTATGGGACAAGTCCATAGCATCGGGACGGTTCTCATTATTTACTTCTGCAACCGCGAGAAATGGCTCACCGTCCTTCAACAATTCTGAATGAAAGTAATTTCCGTCTTCGTTTAGCACGTGATATCCTAGTTCAAGCCCGAATGCATTACAATACAACTCAACAGCTTCTTTGCTCCCTATTGCATAGACGCCGATTCCAATACTCATCATTCATCCTCTCCCAGCTTGAAACACTCTGACTTCTGATTCGCCCAACGCTCTTTGGATAAAATGGCTATCTCTTCCAGTTTTTCGGCAGGTGTTAGGAAAACCCTTTTGATCAGTTGACAAAACGATCAGCCAAGCTGTCTGGGAAGGTGCAGAAAAAGAGAATGACGAATGCTATGGGAGTGTTCTTTTCAGCTCTTATTACAGATCGAACAGGACGTCGGCTCATAGCTTGATAAGGGGGATCATCAGTATGAAGCGGATCGAGTGGATTGAGGAAATGGGGGAGCGTGTCTTAAGCGGGATTATGGGCCTAGCAGTTGCAGATGCGCTGGGAGTGCCGGTTGAGTTCATGGATAGGGAAACCTTGGTGCGAGAACCGGTGGTTGACATGAGGTCCTATGGTACATATAACAAGGCTGCCGGCACATGGTCCGATGATACTAGCATGACCCTATGCTTAATGAGCAGTCTTGCCAAGGGGCTGAGCTACGATGAGATTATGCGTAACTTCCTGAAATGGTACAGGACTGGTGAGTACACGGCTGATGGAGACACCTTTGACGTCGGAATAACCACCAGAGAGGCATTGGAAAGGTTCGAAAGGGGTATTCCTGCTCTAGAGTGCGGTGGATATGGTGAGTACGATAATGGTAACGGATCCTTGATGCGCGTATTTCCCCTAGTGTTCTATCTCGGCATCACATATGGAGCGGACTTCCAGGATAACGACGAGGCAATGGCCATCGTTCATAATGTCTCTGCTCTGACCCATGCCCATCGGCGAAGCCAGATTGCTTGTGGAATCTACCTTTCTATTGCTGCAATGATCCTAGACGGAGCGGGTCTAGAGCGTGCTGTACAGCTCGGTATCCGTAAAGCTGCTGAATATTACGAAGGGCAACCTGAGTTTGCTACGGAACTAGGCCATTTCTCGCGACTTAAGGGTGAAGAATTTAAGAAAACACCTAGAACAGAAATAAACAGCAGTGGCTATGTCGTGTCTTCACTAGAGGCCGCAATTTGGTGCTTGTTGAACACCCATGACTATGCAGGTTGTGTCCTGAAAGCAGTAAATTTGGGTGATGACACCGACACAGTGGCTGCCATTGCAGGGGGATTAGCAGGGCTGGCGTATGGCTATGGGGCAATTCCCCAAGGTTGGCTAGATGTGCTGCGGAGGAGAGAGTACCTAGAAAGCGCATGTTACGAGTTTAGTTTGGCGTTGACGTTACGTTGCCGCCTTTGAATAGAAGAAGGCTGAAGAGACTACAGAGGTGCCCTCCGGTAATGGAGAACACCTCTGTTTTCTTGCACAGTCCGCTCCTCATTCTAGTGATCGCCAAAGACCAGGACCAAAGCCGCGAAGAAGCTGCGTTTCACGATAAATGACCTCCGATCCATTGCCGCGGCGGCTTTTCGTATGAGGATGATGCCTTATATGTCATCAACGGCACATGCCGCTATGCCCAACATGCCTTGACCTCCGTGAACGGCCAGGGAAGCGCCCATTTCGGCGATGAAAACTTGAGTACAGCGTAGGTGTGCTTCGACGTTTTGCTTAAATTCTTCTGCCTTCTCCAGAGCATTGCTGTGCAGAACGGCGACGGCAAGCTTTTCAGTTGGAAAACGCTCTTCGACAAGGACGATCATGCGCCGCAGTGCCTGATCGTAGGTGCGTTTCTTGTCAACGGTCTGCACCAGACCATCCCTTACGCCCAAGATAGGCTTGATGGTCAACAGTGAGGCCACCATAGCCTGCACCCGGCTGACCTTACCACTGCGGGCTAGGTATTTCAAAGTGGGCACAGCCACAAACACAGTCGTTTTTTGCTTGACCCGCTCAATAATCTCCAAGATCTCTTCCCTGCCCTTGCCTCGAAGAGCGGCCCGAGCAGCAGCTAGGGCAGCAAATCCCTGCCCCATGCTCGCTGATTCCGAATCGACCACAGTGATAGGGATGGGAATGTGTTCCTTAAGGAGTTCAGCTCCCTGAACTGTACCACTCTGTCTGGAAGTGACGTGAATCGAAATAATCTCTTTGGCTTTACCAACAAGTCTGTTATAAACGTCGAGGAAATCCCCTGGTGAAGGCAGAGAAGTAGTGATATTCTCTCTTCCTTCAAGCTTCGCATAGAATTCCTCAGGTGTTATGTCAAGGCCTTCGCGATGGAACTGGTTGTCTATCTGAATACCTACCGGCACGATTTCGAGTTCAACCTCTCTTGCCAACTCCGGAGGCACACTCGCGGCACTATCGGTTACAATGGCTATACGCTTCACGCTTTCACCAGCTTTCTAAATGAACTTTCTTCTCATTTGCAGTTATTCCCTAAAAAAGGAACTTATCCTGCATGGGCTGGAGTGCCTCTCTTAGCCCACGGGGGAGTATACAAGAAAAGGAATTTGGCGTCCTCTTATTTTGTCTCCAGCAGTATGTCGCCATCAGCGGCACGGTGGCTGGAACGGTGGATGGTAAAATAGTCTATGCGGAGGGGGTTGGGCGTAGGCCTTGTGTCGTCAGTTCCCACGCTGCCTCCTCTGACATTTAAGATAACGACCAGGCAGGAATGTAACGGTTTACGTAGAAGGATGTGCTAATTGTAACATGAAGAATACAACAACGAGCTAAAATCGAACTATTTCCGTAGTACTATCCTTCGGCATTGCTCTGACTGCACCTGCATTACATAGATTACGAATTGGACTACCTTGCATAGAAAGATGATGAACTATTTCCCGAGTGTAAAGTATGTTCGGAGACTGTTGACACAAACTCCTATTAAGGATACAATAAATGGAATGAATACAATGATGCGATGACTTGATAAGGTTCTGAAGATGGGGAACTCAGTTTGGTCGCGTATGCATGATGCAACGTGTGAGTTAGTGCTTTAGCATACACTTGTGAAAATATGCACAAATCTGCACGTATAGGTTTTCAGGTAGTAATTAACAGCTAAGAGGTTGACCAAGGCAGCTAGATATAGATCTCGGTAAATTTGAAAGAAGGGGGTTTTAGAGCCGGACAAACAGAAATCGGAAGGTAGTTTTCGGAAATGTCAGATGGATGAGTTACCTTGATTCTGTCCAGAAAATTTGAGGAGGTTAATGATGAAAAAGTTGCCCAAAGTAGGATTGTTGCTGTTAATGGTTATCTTGGTTATGTCGTTAGGCTCTGCATTCGTCGCTGCTGATGAACTGATTAAGATTGGGATTGTAAACTTACCACCAGAAGAATCTGGCTACCGTCAGGCTAACGTTGAAGACATGAACGCGGTCTTCTCGAGGGAGAACGGCTATGACGCAAAACAGACCAACACCGCGGACAACAGCGAGCAGATGGCTGCCGCCAGAGGGTATATTCGAGATGGAGTGGACTACCTCCTGATCTCTGCAGCGAATGCATCCGGCTGGGACGATGTCCTACAGTCGGCAAAAAGAGCAGGCGTTAGGGTTATTCTCTTTGACCGTCAAATTGATACCGATCCCTCAAACTATGAGGCAGCACTTCTCTCCGATATGCATTATGAGGGTGAGCTGGCAGTCGATTGGGTCTTGAATAATGTTCCAGAACCGATCAACCTAGTCCTTATTCGTGGACAGATGGGAAGCGCCGCAGAAATCGGGCGTAGCGCCGCAGTACTTAAGGCCCAAGAAGAAGGCAAACTCACTATTGTGGCTGACGGAACAGGTGGAGACACTTGGAGCCTCGAGGAAGCTCGCAAAGTGGTCGAAGCCGCAATCGCAGCGAACAAGGATTTCAATGTCATCTACGCTCAGAATGACGGTATGGCGCAAGGAGCCGTTCAGGCCCTCGCGGCAGCTGGAATCAGCCACGGTAAAGACGGCAAGGTCAAGATCCTTGGTTTTGACTTTAACCGTTTTGCCCTCAGGAATGTACAGGCCGGTTACTGGGATGCTGATGTGCAGTGTAATCCCCGTCAAGCCTCTGAGATTGAGAGATGGATTAGAACTGGAAACATCCCCTCAGGAATCGTCTACCAGGAAGAGATCGTCTTGTCGACTGATACCATCACCGATGAAGATATCGAGAAATATGGAATCAACGTCGATCCTGGTAAGGGTGTAATCACAAGGTAGTTTATTGTAATCGTTCATGCATTGCGGTGCTCGGATCCTATCCGAGCAACCGCAATGCTCTTAATTTATGCGCTACCGGTAAGGGGGTCTTGGGTTGCTGTCAGAAATTATACTCAAAATGGAGGGGATCAATAAGTCCTTTCCAGGGGTTAGAGCCCTGCATAACGTAGACTTCGTGCTCCGAAAGGGTGAAATCCATGCTCTTATGGGCGAAAATGGGGCGGGCAAGTCTACACTAATCAAGGTTCTAACAGGTGTTTACGAAAAGGATGCTGGCCAGATCATGTTAGATGGAAGGCCAGTTCATTTTAAGTCGCCCCAGGAGGCCCTGGGCATGGGAATCGGCACGGTTTTTCAGGAAATCGCGCTTTGCCCCAATTTAACCGTCGCCGAGAACATGTTCATTGGTCGCAGCCGGGACAAGTTCGTGCATTGGAAAGAGATGAACGCAAAGGCCGAACAAATGCTCAGCTCCCTCGGTATTCCGGCGAGCCCGACCCAAGAACTCTCAAGTTGCTCCATTGCTGTCCAACAGATGGTCTCGATTGCCCGCGCGATCGATATGGACTGCAAGATTCTTATCTTAGACGAGCCGACGTCCTCACTTGACGAAGACGAGGTCCAAAAACTCTTTGCGCTTATGCGCGAACTGAAGGCCCGGGGTGTAGGGATCATCTTCATTACCCACTTTATCGATCAGGTATACGAGATTAGCGACACGATTACCGTACTTCGCAATGGAGAGCTGATCGGGGAGTACGAGACAGCTAAGCTTCCCCAAATCGAGCTTATCTCAAAGATGATGGGAAAGGCACTTAGCGATGTATCTGCGATAGAAAAACAAGAGAAGCCTAAGTCCGAAAGCAGTGCGCCAGTATTCGAGGCCACGGGACTTTCGAGTGCCGCCGGAGTAAGGCCCTTTGATTTCACCATCGAAAAAGGCGAGGTGAATGGGTTTGCCGGACTGCTGGGCTCAGGGCGAAGTGAAAGTGTGCGCGCCATCTTCGCCGCCGACAAGGTCACAGGCGGTGAAGTCAAGATAAATGGTACGAAGGTGAAGCTCAAAACGCCCCTCCACGCCATGAAGATGGGAATTGGTTATTTGCCTGAGGACCGTAAGCACGACGGAATTATCGGCGAGCTTTCGGTGCGTGACAATATCATCCTGGCCTTACAAGTCATGAAAGGCTTCTTCAAGCCTCTTTCGCGGAAACAAGCTGAGGACTTTGCCGATGAATATATCCAGAAGCTGGGCATAAAAACACCATCCATGAACACACCAATAGAATCTCTGTCAGGCGGTAACCAGCAGAAAGTAGTGCTAGCTCGCTGGCTGCTGACAAACCCTATGTACTTGATTCTCGATGAACCTACACGGGGAATCGATGTCGGAACCAAGGTGGAGATTCAAAAACTTGTGCTCAAACTGGCTGAAGGCGGAATGAGTCTGACCTTTATCTCATCAGAACTCGACGAGATGCTCCGAGTCTGTTCTCGACTGATCGTTATGAAAGACCGTGCAATTGTCGGAGAGCTCAGTGGAGTGCATTTGACCGAACAAGATGCTATGCAGATGATCGCACAGGGAGGTAATTGACATGTCAAGGCCAAAGGCACTCGTCAATCGCTTATCTCATCTCTTCCTTCCCCTCTTCGTTCTGGTGTTACTCATCATTATTAATCTGATCAAGGGTGCTGATTATTTCAGCATTACCATGGTAAATGGGGCTTTTTACGGAAACATACCGAATATGCTCTTTGGGGCTTCGGAATTGGTTATTCTGTCAATCGGTATGACCCTGGTTACTGCAGCCTCACGAGGGCAGGATATCAGCATTGGTGAGATTGGCGCCATTACTTCCGCCGTCTTTGTCTGGTATGTCTTAAAGGCCGGAGATGTAACCTTATTGACCATACTGGTGGGTTTCTTCATCAGCTGTGTGGCAGGACTTGTCCTCGGCGCCTTCAATGGTACCCTAGTTTCGTTCTTCAAGGTTCAGCCCATGGTTGCAACGCTTATCCTGTTCTTGGGAGGCAGATCCATCGCCTTTATGATTGATGGTAAAGTATCTCCCATCCTGGCCAACGAGATATCGAATAAAATCGGTACCGTCATACCGGGGGTGCCAATCCAGACGCCAATCATCTTGACCGCCATCTTCATCGCCATCGTTGCAGTCGTACTTAAGACTACAAATCTCCGGCTGTATGTGGAATCTGTGGGGATCAACCCAAGTGCTGTGCGTCTAAACGGTATCGACCCGAAAAGGATTATCTTTCTGACCTTTTTGATTATGGGAGTCTGTAGTGCGGTGGCAGGTTTCATCGCAGTTAATAAGGCAGGGCGCCACGATAGTGTCAATCTGCTCAAATTTATCATGATGGACGCGATTCTCGCCGTTGCCTTAGGTGGAAACTCGCTGGGGGGCGGGAAGTTCAGCATCACCGGTTCAATTATTGGAGCATACACGATTGAGATGCTAAACAGGACTCTGCTCAGGCTGGAGGTAAACCCCGAGGCCATTAAGGCTTTCAAGGCAGTCTTCATTATCCTTCTCATGGTCATTGCTTCGCCGGTGGTGAGGGTTTTGGTCACGAAATTCTTAGACAAAGCCAAAACGTTCCTCCCTCGCTACTCCCAACGCCAGCCAGGCGGACTGAGCAATGCAGGGGTTTCCTTAACGGACACAACTGGGAAGAAGGAGGAGTAGAATGTCATCTCTAAACACAACCAAACCGAAAACAAGACTTTCCAACTCGAATCTTCTTTTTATCATTGCTGGAGTTATTTTTGTACTGATGTATGGGTTTGCCCTGATACGTTATCCAGGCAGTTTCATGCAGTTTCAGACCTTCTTTGACCTCTTCAACCTCAACGCTGCACTCTTCATCGTTACACTCGGCCTGTGCGTCGTTATGATCGCAGGTGGCATCGATATTTCCGTTGGTGCTGTCTGCGGCCTGGTGACCATGGCCTGTGCCATGTTGCTACAATCAACAACGGGGAGCATATGGGGTGCCTTGCTTTTGGCCTTGGCCATCGGCACTGCATTCGGTGTTTTGCATGGATTTCTCATTGCCTATCTTGAAATTCAGCCATTCATCATAACGCTCGGCGGAATGTTCTTAGCGCAGGGGCTTTTGACAACTCTCCATAAAGATCCGATCAACGTGACCATGCCTGCTTTTGTTGCCTTGAGGAATTATACTATAGAGATTCCTTGGCTTGGCACCGTAAACAGGCTGGGTTATTTTATCCCGTGTGAGATCAAACCAGGCGTCATTGTTGTGGTAGTCCTTGTTGTTCTCTACGCGGTCCTTATGAAGTGGTCGCGTTTTGGGCGCAATGTCTACGCTGTTGGCGGCCATCGTCAGAGCGCTCGGATGCTTGGTATCAACGTAAAGAGAACAATATTTCTCTCCTACGTGATCTGCGGATTGACTGCAGGTATTTCAGGTTTTGTCTTCCTTATGACAACAGGAGCAGGGAATATCGGAAACGGGGCGTTGTTCGAGATGAAGGCAATCGCTTCGAATGTCATTGGCGGCATTTTGCTCAATGGGGGCGTGGGGAACTTGCTTGGCGCGCCAATCGGTACCATGACCCTACTGACCATCAATGAATTGATCCGCGCCGCGGGTGTCCAATCAAACTTACAGGCCATCGTCAGCGGACTCTTGTTATACATCTTCATTGTACTTCAAAGCATCGTTATGTCCCTGCGGGGCAACGGGAATTTCAGACTTGCGCTTCCTCCTTGGCTGAAAACACAGCAGGATGAGGGAAAGGCCGAGAACCAAGGGTAACGACCCGTCTAATCTCATATCGGAAGAAGGGCAAATCATCTATAAACAAGGACTGCAACAATGTTGCAGTCTTTTTGCTGTGCGCTAGCAGAATACGGGATCGTCGTACCATAGCATGGTTCCCAAGCCTGCATATCTTAAAGCAATAAACGCTGACGTAGGAAGGGAGGTGTTCCAATGGGATTTCTTTCAGATCAGATGGAGCTTCAAAACTTCCAGAATCATACGCTTAAGACCTTGAAGGTACTTTGTAAGGAAAAGGTGCAGCAACCCAACAACCAGATCACATTTGGTGTCCCTGGCGTTCCTATAGAGCCGTTCACTGTCACGCTTGTTCCCCTTTCTTTCACGGCTATAGTAGACCAAGACAAGGTGTTCAACACCTGGCAACTGCAGGTCACAACAACGGATCCGTCGGGGTCGGCTACGTCGACAGTCACCTACCGAGAAGACGCCGTGGTTTGTCCGTTCGATCTCACGCAATGGCCAGGTCAGGTAGTTGTACAAAAGCACGATGTAGAGTTTCGAATCATTGGTGAACCCATTGCTGTTGGGCAGCAGATCACCCTGAACTTCGTGATCAACTACTGTTTGGTTGTCGCCAAAGAAGTCTTGCTTGAAGTCGATGGCGAGATTCCTTTTTGTTAGCTCATCCAAGAAGTCTTCCACAGAGAAAGCACTTTCCATAGGGTTGGGGAGTGCTTTTTGTTGTCTGTTACTTGGTAAGACTGTCCCTAGGTGATATTGACTCCATAAACCCTCTGGTTAGACTGAAAATAGGAGGGTGAAAAAGGAGGAGAGCATGATATGCGTGGTTGGCCTAGGGCAACAGTTGTCCTTGTCTTAGCTATAGTTTCCCTTATTATGTCTGGCTGTCTGTTTGGTGGTGCAGGGGAGATTCAAACCCTGGAGCTCACGGCAAGTCATGAAGTCCTGGGCTTTGGTGAAACAGCTCAATTGAGCGCAGTGGGTAAAACAAAGACGGGGAAAAAAGTGGCTGTCATAGCTGACTGGGAGATTATCAAGGGGTCAGGTACCCTGGTTGATTCCGGTTTTCGTGCCTCCAGCTGGAACTATGAGGGGCCGGTAGTCTTACGAGCTACCTATCAAACGATCTCTGCGGAGATAACACTTACAATCAACGGCCTTCTGGGAGAGCCGAACCCATTTCCCAAGCCAAGCAGTATAGACGATGCTCTTCCCAAGAAAACGGACCCTATTCTTCTTCAAGTGGGTGAGCCGGTTTCTGTTTATGCGGAACTTGTTCCCTATTTCGTGATCTATCCTTTCATCGATCTTAGCGCCTTCAAGGACATTTGGAGTTACTTTGTTCGCAATGGAACCATCCAACCGCCGGAACTTATGGAGGGCGAAAAGAGCCGCTATGCATCGGCTTGGATCGCGGACGATGTCTATGAAGAATTACTGCCGGAGATCCCAAGTGTGAGCCATCAAGTCCATTTTGAGCTGATTGAAACAGAAGTCTTGCCTGGAGGTGCTAGTCAGTCCCGGACCATTACATATCGCCATGGGACAACGCTGGAACAAGCTTCCGAAATGTTTTATCGGCTGGTCCCAAAAATCGCTACCTCGTACGGCTGGGGTTGGAGCAACCTGTCAGGTAACCTTGGGCGGGAGATCCAGAAAAGCACACAGGAGTCTGTGACGCTTGAACCGGAAGAGGTAGTTTTAAGCACATGGAGTTTTGTCAGTCCCGATGATGCCGATTTCTATCTCCACAGTGCCTGGGTGAGAGTGGATACCTTCTATCTAAGCGACAGCGAGGGAAACCCGCTGGACACCTCAGTTGCCTTTGCCAAGTACGGCTTCAGTCCCTGCCCTGTGGAAATCCGTGGTGACGTTGTCTATGTGACTTGGTCCTTTTAGGTAGAGCGGGATTGCCGTAGCCTATCGTTTGCCGCTGTCCGAACCAGCTTGTAAATGGTTGCTGCTACTGGTACGCTAAACAGCATTCCGACAATACCGCCCAGGCCGCCGCCAATCATGACAGCTGCAAATACCCAGATCCCTGGTAAGCCAATAGAGGTACCCATCACTCTGGGATAGATCAGATTTCCTTCCAGCTGTTGTAGTACTATGATGAAAACAATAAACAAGAGGGCTTTGGTAGGGTCTACCTGGAAGATCAATAATACACCTACTGCTGCTCCGAGATAGGCGCCTAGAATGGGAATGAGTGATGTGACACCGATAAAGATGCCTACGGATGTCGCATAGGGAAAGCCAAAGATGAGCATCCCCAGTATGCAAAGTGCCCCTAAGATCACAGCTTCGGTGCATTGCCCAGTAATAAAATTGGAAAAACTCTCGTTGGCTACCGAAAGAACCGTATTGAGCCGAGCTACCGTTTCTGGTCCTATAAAGGCCTCTTGAAGTCTCTTGATCTGAGCCAACAGTCTCTCTTTACTGGCTAGAAGATAAGCAGAAAAAGCTAATCCTACAATAAGGCTAAAGAGTCCCGATGTGAACCCTGAGAGCAGGCTAATCGACGAGGTCAAAATTCCACCGATGCTCTGGGGAACGCTGGATTGGATGCGTTCAGAAATGCTATCCCAGCTAAAGCTATCTCCGCTCATCCACTCATTGACGAAGGACCACTGCTCTTGATGATCCCCGAACCATCTGCGTATTTGCTCCCAGTATTCAGGCAATACGGCAGATAGTGCCCGAATCGTATCTACGACCTTTGGTAGTACGAGCGTAATGACCGCCACAAGGATCAAGAGTATAAGAACGTAGGAGAGAAGGAGACAAACCGGTCGTTTGGTCTTGTGAATCCAGCTCTGTTCTGCTTTGGGGAAATAGTGCCTTTCCAGGAAACGCATGAGAATGTTGACGACGTAAGCAATCATAAAGCCCAATACCAGCGGATGTAAAATTCCATAGACGGTCTTTAGTGCCTGTACGATTTGACCGAAATATGCAATAACTAGCACCAATCCTGCCAATAATAGCGCTCTTTTAACAAACGTCGTGTCTTTAGACTTACTCTCCATTTCTGCTCTCCACTCCATTCAGGCGCATTGTACGCAAGCATCCGAAGATGTATTCTAAATTGTAGGGGGGATGTCCTCCATACCTTAGCTTCTTTGCCTTGGTGGCCGAGTGCACTCTGGGGGCGGGTTTTTGTATTGGTTGATGCTCCGATGTACTGTAGTGTCTTTCGTATCGAAAGAAAAACAAATTTAGGGAGGATTTGTGATGGAGAAAAACAGGAAGGTCAAGACAGAGAAAATTGCTGATCAAGAGATGGAAAAGGTAAAGGGAGGGGCCTCTCGGCCGCATTTCCTAGGCCCATTTTGCGAAGTTTGTGGGAAGGATCTGTGCTACGAAGAGCGTACGCCGGATGGTTTGTGTCTGCCGTGTGGTGCGGCACGGGGCTCAAAATAACTTTGGACGGGAGGGGTTTTTGACATATGAAGAAGAAATTCCCTTTAGTTCTGCTGCTATTGGTGCTGAGCCTTGTGGCAGGAAGTGTTCAGGCTCAAGCAAAATCAAAACCTGAGATGATTGTCCCAGTAGATCCTAGCCATTATGGTGGGGCCCATGCCTATGCTAACGCTGGAGATAATCCGAACTCCCGCTACTATGTGAACCTTGACTTCTACAATATGACATCCGATGATCAGCTGACGATCATCCCTAAGTTTAAGACATACCAGCAAACAACAGAATGGTCCAGTGGCAATGCAGCAGTACTCATGGTGTTACAGCACTTTGGCAATAATGATTTCACCGAAATGGGACTGGCGGAAATCATGAAGTCCTCGACGGACTTGGATACTCCAGGGTCCAAACCTGGCAGCGCCGACAACTACTATGAGTACGGTACAGATATCGGACAGATCTACAATTTCTTCAGCAATCTAGAGGGCTTTGAAGTGCTGGAGACAAGTTACAGAGAAGACTATGGCATAAGTCATCTCGTGGGTGAGCAAGACGGCTTTACTCCCGGCGATGTGGGTAATCTTTGGCCAATCTTCTCTCTGAACAGTTTGTACACCAGGGAAAACGACGATGCCAGTGAAGATTGGGTTGACGCAGCGGAGAGTTATTTTGTTACCTGGCTCACTGGCCATCTGAAGGCGAATAGGCCCATCATTGTTGCCTGGGGAGACTGGGACGGGCACTGGCAAGTGATCATTGGCTACGACACCAATGGTACGCCAGGGATTGGCGATGACATTTTGGTATTTGCAGACCCTTACGATACCTCTGATCATTGGCAGGATGGCTATTACTACTATCCTTTAGAGCGCTGGTTCTTCATGTGGATGGACCGGAATTTTGCTCCGAAACCATTCCAGCTGCAGCCCTTTATTGTAGTTGAGGCTGTAAATTAGATTAGAACAAGTTGGGCGCCTCCCTTTTTGGAAGGCGCCCAGACTATTTCTACGCGTGCCGAATGAGCGACTAGAAAAATTTCGGTTCGCGGTAGGATTTTTCCCCAATGAGGCAGAAAATGTAAAAACCAGATGTATGCAGAACGATTTGTACTGCCGTGTGGACCTCGCCGGAGAGTTTTTCAGGGCAGCTTCTGCCTAGCCTACTGATGATTCCCAGAAAGGTTTGGTCTCTGTCTGGGTTTTTTCTTTAGCGAAGAATTTTCTGTACGACTTGTGGAGGATAGGGGGTAGGGCCCAGTGGAACCAGGCCTCTTTAGAAAATCGTCCCTAGAGCGCATAGCATCGCCAGAGCGCTTACATGAATACATCAAAATTACACACGTTGGTGTCTGGGCCGCGCTCCTAGCCTGCTTGGCCCTCTTAATTGCCGTTGGGTTCTGGGGCTTTTATGGAAATATACCGGAGACGGTCAGCGCCTTTGGCATCATCTTTCCCGAACATGGCGTGACAACAGTGATCCCTTCCGTAGGAGGCCGGATTAGCAATATGCGGGTTAGAGTTGGAGATTTCGTGGAGGCGGGGCAGATCCTAGCTGTGATTCCCCAAGACGATCTGATCCGGCAAATTAACCAGGAGAGAAATTCGCCAACCCCTGATCAGCGCCTGATTGATTCCCTGATTGCTGAATATGAAAGTGGTTCCCTTGTACTTTCCCCTGTGTCTGGCCTTGTTCTTTCCGCAAAGTCAACGAACGAAACCATCACCTCTTCAGAGGCCATTGTGACCATTGCTCAGCAAAAGAAATACTCCGATGATCGCCAATTGATCGGTTACATTCCCGTATCTGCAGCCCGCAAGTTGCACGAAGGCATGGAAGTGCAGGTCTCTCCTGACTTTGCTCCTCGGGAAGAATACGGATTTATGTATGGTCATATCACCTCCGTTGGCACCTATCCCGTATCTGCAGCAGACGTACTGGCCCAAGTGGGCAATGAGCAGTACGCTAGGAGTTTGCTTCCGGAGGATAATAGCGTTGAGATTCGGGTTACCCTCACCGTTGATTCTGCTTCTGCCAACAAGCTGAAGTGGTCGAATAGAAAAGGCGAAGACTTGGTGATTTCCATCGGCACCCCTTGTCGTCTGCAAATTGTCGTGAAGAACTACCGTCCCTATGAGCTAATACTTTAGCAGGCGGGGGGATCATATGCCTAAGGTAGCAAGAGTGCCTGTTGTTATGCAGATGGAAACACTTGAATGCGGGGCTGCTTCTCTCGGTATGGTTTTAGCTTATTATGGCAAGTGGTTGCCCCTAGAGCAGCTTCGTGCCGACTGTGGTGTCTCACGGGATGGTTGTAATGCACGCAACTTGCTGATCGCGGCCCGGGCTCACGGACTAAGAGCCGAAGGTTATCGCATGGAACCAGAGGACTTGAGAGACATTACCTTCCCAGCCATTATTCATTGGGACTTTAATCACTTTGTTGTGCTGAACGGGTTTAAGAAGAATAAGGCGGTCATCAATGATCCCGGTCGAGGAACGATCGAGGTCGACCTTGACGAATTCGACAAGTCCTTTACAGGCGTTGTCCTTTGCTTCGAAACTACGGACGAGTTTGCCCCTTCTGGCAAGCCCAAGAGTGTCTGGGACTTTGCCAGAAAGAGGCTGACCGGTACCAGCACTGCCTTTGCCTTTGTCATTCTCACCGGTTTACTCACAGCCGGAATCGGCATTATTATTCCGGTGTTCTCGCGCGTGTTTATGGACCACATTCTTACGGGAAAAAACCGGGAGTGGCTGGTCCCTTTTTTGGCGGCAGTTGCTTTCACTTTGCTTTTTCAATTTGTGGTTTCCGCTCTTCAAGGCGTCTACTGGCTGAAAATAGAAGGTAAGCTAGCGATTGAGGCCAACGCCTCATTCATGTGGCATGTCCTCAGACTGCCGGTAGAATTCTTCGCCCAGCGCTCCATTGGCGACATTTCCTCCCGTCAGGCCGGCAATGAAGCCATTGCCTCTACACTGATCGGCCAGTTAGCTCCAATTTTCTTGAACACCATTTTGCTCCTACTCTATCTGGGCATCATGCTCAGATATAATATCCTTCTTGCCATCATCGGGATGGCCGCTGCTTTGCTGAACATTCTTGCAGTTCGTCTGATCGCGGAAAAACGAGTCAATCTGAGTAGACTTGTCATGCGTGATGGGGGGAAACTCTCCGGCGTCACCATGGCTGGTTTTGAGATGATCGAGACGATCAAAGCGTCTGGGGCAGAAAACAACTTCTTTCAGCGCTGGGCAGGATACTTTGCCAAACAAAGCAATGCCCAGGTGAACTTCAACCGGGCCAACCAGTTTTTCGGTATGATTCCCCCTCTGATTCAGCAAGGAACGAATATTGCGGTCTTGGTCATCGGGGTCTACTTAATCTTGGACGGAGCCTTTACCATCGGCATGCTCCTTGCTTTCCAAGGTTTCTTGATCTCCTTCCTTACGCCTGTTAACCAGCTCGTTGGAGTGTCCCAAGGGATGATTGAGATGCGTTCGCACATGGAGCGGGTCGAAGATGTCTTTAACTACGAAGCAGACGTGCCTGGACAGCCAGGGAATCCCCCCTCCAATGTGGGAGCGGGCAAACTCAGAGGTGAAGTGGAACTAAAAGATATCACCTTCGGTTATAACAAACTTGCCCCGCCCCTCATCTCCGATTTCTCCCTGCACCTAAAGGCAGGGGGCAGCGTGGCTTTTGTCGGCGGTTCAGGTAGCGGTAAGTCCACTCTGGCTAAACTTATCGCCGGGCTTTATGAGGCTTGGGCAGGGGAGATCCGCTTTGACCAGGTTCGCAGAGATGCGATCCAGCGAGGCAGACTCACCAGTTCTGTGGCCTGCGTGGATCAGGAGATTGTCCTTTTTGAAGACAGTATAATGGACAATCTGACCATGTGGGACAACACCCTAGACGAATCCACTGTGATTCAGGCCTGCAAAGATGCCCAGATCCACGAGGAAATTATGGCTAGGGAAGGCGGTTACTCCCATGTGGTTAAAGAAGGCGGCAAGAATTTCTCTGGGGGGCAGAGGCAGCGCTTAGAGATTGCCCGGGCTTTGGCCCAGGAGCCTACGCTTCTGATTTTGGATGAAGCTACAAGCGCCCTCGATACGAAGACTGAAGAGCTTTTAATGAAGGCTATTAGAGAACGGGGAATTTCTTTGATCATTGTGGCCCATCGCCTCTCAACGATTCGAGATTGTGATGAGATCGTAGTCCTAGATGCAGGTGGCGTTGTGGAACGGGGAACCCATGAAGAATTGATGGAAATTGGCGGCAAGTACTCGGCCCTAATCAGCCATTGAGAGCGGGGGTGGAGCAGATGTCATTCGAACAGCAGTTGCAAAGGCGAATGGATTACGATGATCAACTGATGGAAGAAGCCTTCGACAATCTGGCAGCTGTCCTAGGGATGCAAAAGGGCCCTAGGCAGACGGAAGTCAAAGAAGAAGAGGTGCAAAGGGCTCTAGAGGCCATCTTCGCAGCTCTATCTGTGCAGGTGCCCCAGGTCCCCGATGAGATCACCGACCTCCATGCCCGACTAGAGTGCATGTGTAGGTCGTCGGGGGTTATGACCCGACGTGTGGAACTTACGGGAATCTGGTGGACGAAAACCCATGGTCCCCTCCTTGGCAGCCTGAAAACGGGTCAGGTTGTGGCCCTCCTGCCTAGTGGGTTTTCTGGCTATACCTTTTTTGATGCAGAGCTTGGTAAGAAGGTCAGGGTGAACGAAGCAACAGCTCATAGGCTCGAGACAGATGCCTATACCTTTCATCGGGCTCTGCCCGACAAGAAACTGAGCCTCTTTGACTTGGTTATGTTTATCGTGCGTTCTCTCAACGCAGCAGATCTTCTCCTTGTTCTGGGAATTAGTCTGCTAGTGAGTTTGCTGGGCATGTTTACTCCATATATGAACAAGCAAATCTTCGATAGTGTGATTCCCAGTGGAACCAAGGGCGATCTGCTACCAGTTGCTATCCTCCTGGCAGGCGGTGCAATCGGAGTCTCCCTCTTTGCCATGGTCCGAACTTTGGTCTTAATGCGCCTGAGGGATAAGATCAGTATCTCTGTGCAAAGCGCCGCGATGGCCCGGCTGTTTACACTTCCCGCCGGCTTCTTTAAGGACTATTCCGCTGGAGAAATTTCCAATCGAGCCATGAGCGTAAGCGTTTTAAGTAATATGTTGTCGGATACAGTTTTGACAAGTGGCTTGGCCGCCCTATTTTCCTTTGTCTATCTTGTGCAGATGGTGAGTTTTGCACCTGTCTTGGTGGGTCCTGCATTGCTCTCGATCGTTGCAGTTCTTGTCTTTACCATCCTCACGGGCCTTGCCAGGCAAAGACTCTCTCGTAAGCAAACTAAGCTGGAGGCGAAGATGAGCGGCTTTGTATTTAACCTGCTGGGAGGTGTGCAGAAGATCAAGCTGGCAGGAGCGGAGAAAAGAGCTTTCGCCAGGTGGGCCAGGCAGTATAAGGAGATTGGCAAGCTTACCTATGCCCCTCCCCTCTTTCTGCGCCTGAACAGCGCGATATCTAGAAGTCTGTTCTTAGGCGGCACCTTGCTACTTTACTACGTGGCTGGCACTAGCCAGGTCTCTCCCTCGGATTATATCGCCTTTAGCATTGCCTATGGTGCAGTTAGTAGTGCTATTCTGGCTTTAGGCAGTGTGGCCATGACCTTGGCAAGTGTCAAACCTATGCTTGAAATGGTGGAACCGATCTTAGCTACCGTTCCAGAGATTGATGAGAACAAGATTCAGGTTACTGATCTTTCAGGTCAGATTGAGGTTTCCAGTGTCACCTTCAGCTATGATGAGGCTGGTGTCGTTCTAAATAAACTGAGCCTCAAGGTGCAACCAGGGGAGTATGTGGCGATTGTGGGGAGATCCGGGTCTGGTAAATCAACCTTGATGCGAATTCTCTTGGGCTTTGAAGAACCTAGTTCTGGCGCGGTGTATTATGATGGGCATGACCTTCGTACCCTGGATGTACGGAGCGTTAGGCAGTGCATTGGGGTCGATCTGCAAAATGGCAAGCTGTTTTCAGGTGACATTTTCTCCAATATCATTATAACTGCTCCTTGGAGCACTATGGACGATGCCTGGGAAGCAGCCCGTCTAGCAGGAATCGACGATGATATCCGTGCAATGCCCATGGGGATGCACACCATGATCAGTGAAGGAAGCGGAGGTATCTCCGGGGGCCAGAAACAGAGGATTCTCATTGCCCGGACGCTGATCTCCAAACCCAAGATCCTGCTCTTGGACGAAGCTACATCGGCTCTGGATAATATCACCCAACAGCACGTTGCAAATAGCCTAGCTTCTCTGGGGTGCACTAGAATTGTCATTGCCCACAGGCTTTCCACGGTGAAGGATTGCGATCGGATCGTCGTTCTTGATCAGGGTGAGATTGTGGAAGAAGGCAGCTATGAGGAGCTCATGGCTAAGAAAGGTTTGTTTTACGAATTAGCAGCGCGGCAGACAATTTAGGGCTGAATCGAGGATAGGGGGAGACAGGATGGTGCAATGGAGGAGAGAACGCAGAGAGCAATTTGCTTTGTTTTCCTTGCTGCTCCTTTTGGTCTTGGGCCTGTGCCTGACGGGGTGCGAGCCACAGGATAAGGCCTCGGAGAAGGTGATCTATGTACCGGTTTTGGCCGATGCCAGCTGGCTTTCGGAAGACGGCTCCTTTATGAAGGGTGTAGAGATGGCGGTTGAAGAACTCAATGGGGAATATGGGGAGCGGGGATTCGTAGTTAAGTCCGCTGTCATTGACGATCAAGCCCGCTATGAACTGGGGGTAGAAAAGGCGATGGAACTGGCTGCTGACCCCTCGGTGACCGCGGTCTTGAATCTTCAGAACTTCGATGTGAGCAAGACTACCGCCGACATCTTAGCCCGCAGCAAGCGGCCTATACTCTTTCCTTACGGAGCTTATGACAGTCTCTTCACTAAGGGAAACAACTATTTGTTTTGTGGAGTACCTTCATTTTCTGATCTTGGTCAAGCCATGGCTCTGTATGTCAAAGAGCATGGATTTAGGCGCATTGCCGTTTATTACAATGGAGTACAAAGTCAGAATGAACTGGTTACAGCCTTTGAGCTAGCTTTGATGGACAGTCAGGCAAAGATTGTGGACTACGTTTCCTCCATTGTTTCCAGCAGTCACTTTACTCCAATTTATAATCGGTGGGAAGCCCTTGGGGTCGATGCAGTTGTCATCGCCCAGTATGGACTGCCAGAGGCCTTTGCAGTTCTTGAAATTATTCGGGAAAAGGATCGGCGGTTGGCAGTCATTGGCGAACCTATCTTTAACCGGGCCAATGTGTTAGCGCAGCATAAGAAAGCGGCGGAAGGCATGGTGGTTCCTTCTACTTTAGTCCTTGAAGAGAGTAGCTTGCTCCTGGATTTTCAGAGCCGATACAGCGAGAAGTATGGGGAAGAGGCTGACACCTGGGCGGTACAGGGCTATGATATGATGCGTCTTGTGGCGGATAACTTTGTTGCCCTGGAAAACCCCGAACCCTCGCTCTTGGCTTCTGCCTTGCACAGTGAAGAGGGATACCAAGGGGCAGGGCGGAGGATTCGTTTTGAACCAGGCGGTGCCTTGGTTGTAGATATTGCGAAATTGCCAATGCTAACGAGTCGAAATGGTCGATTTGAATAGAACCAGTCTCCAGACAAGGGGGTACGTGTCATGACAAATAGGCGGTTACTAGCAGTAGCCCCCCTCATTATACTCGCTACGGTCTTTGTTTTTGCCGCGCTTGGGACCAGCGGGGAAGAGGGCATCGTTAAATACACTTTGTATATCGGCCTCAATGATAAGGACACCTATCAACAGGAGATTTCCACGGAAGAAGCGGAGGCCCTGGTGGAGGAGATCACCTTAAAGCACGCCGACGGGTTTACTAGAATCATCGCCAAGGGAGCTTACAAAGATGGTGCAGGGGTCGTAACCTTCGAGAACAGCCTGATCTATGAGTTTCTCTTTGTTACTGAAGAACAGATCAATAGAATCATGGATGAGGTCCTCGTAGCGTTAAACCAGGAGTCTATCCTGGTGGAGACCCAAACGGTAGATGCTATGTTCTACCAGACTGCAAGGCCATAATCTGAGGGAAAGTTGTCTGGGTAATCCTTGCCCTGGACTGATGGGCCCTTGGTTGATGAAGCAATGAACTAGCCCCCGACTGGAAAGAAGAACCTAGGGTGTTTACACCCCAGGTTCTCTCAGATGCTTGGATGGATGAAGGACACAACACAAACGGCTTAGGAACACGGGAGTGACGTTCTTTATCGCTTTGCTCCGTAACTTACATCAAGGAAATCGTTTATCCCGTTGAATTTCCACCTTTTCCCGACCTTGATCAACTCAAATGGGTCTACGTCCCTGGTGAATTCGGAGCTAGAAGCTGGAGTTTGAGCGACAAGTGTCACGTGTACAGCCATGTTGGAAACGGTTGCCGTCTTCCCGTCGCCACTAATCAAGACATCAGACTCCGCGTCCAAAATCTCGAATGTCTCTAGGCTAGCTCCTCCGATCTTGAGAGGAATCGAGAGGGACACATGAATGATGGCTTGGACGTCTTCCCTGTCAAATGTACCCACTTCGAAAGTTAACGGATAACTCCAGAGATCCGCTATTTTGGCCGCATCTTGGCTTATGAAGGTAGCAGACACTTCCTCAAAAAACTCCTCAACTGTCTGGCCTTTAGCCCATGATCCGAGACAACCCGCGAACAATAAACCAACAAAAACCAACACAACTAGATTGCTTAGCACCCGCATTCTTGAAAACACGCACTTCGCCTCCGACACTTAGGATGCGATTTTTTTCGCCATAAAAAAACCATTTCAGGCTAGTTCAAGACAGTTAATGGAAAAATGCGAGGGGCTTTGTGCTAAGGTTTGACAAGTCCAAAAACGCTCTGGACAGGATTATCTTCTGCAACCTGTCATCTAGGAGGTGAAGGTTTAGGCACTCGGCAGCTCCATCAACTTGCACTCCTATGTACCTTTTGACATACATTGAGAAGGAAATACGACATGTGTGGCAGAAAGTTGATCTATAACGATTGAGAGGGGGGAAGATATGTACTTTGACAACACACAAAGCGCCAGAACTTTCCTTGCCTAGGGAAGTTGACGAGGAAGTGGTTGATCGAACATTCGGCGGGTGCCACTCGGATGCCATATCCGTGAAGAAGGTACAAATCCCGAAGGTGACTTCGGAGACAAAAACCTTCTAATGGCTTGGGGTTTTCGCGCGTCCATGCAGCGGGATAACTCGACATCACATGCATGGTTTTTTTGTCTTCTTTTTGACCCATGTCAAGAATAATTGGAGGAAGAACAATGTGCGGAATTGTTGGTTATGTGGGATCAAGACCAGCTGATCCTTTTCTCATACAAGGCTTAAACAAACTAGAATACAGGGGATACGACTCGGCAGGTATCTGTCAGTTGAACTACGATTTTTATGTCTGCAAGACGAAGGGAAGAGTGTCTGATCTAGAACGTGCGCTCAAACACAGCACCTTGAAAGGTAGCATTGGGATTGCCCATACGCGCTGGGCTACACATGGCATACCTTCTGATGAAAACGCCCATCCTCACTTTGACTGCAATGGAAATATTGCTGTAGTCCACAATGGCATCATAGAAAACTACCGCCAACTGCGAAATATGCTCAGCAAAGAAGGTCACGTTTTTCAGTCCGACACAGATACGGAAGTCATCAGTCATTTGGTGGAAAAGTACTATCAAGGGGATCTACTCGAGGCAGTGTGCTGGGCAATACAAGATCTCAAGGGTTCCTATGCTTTGGCCATCTTGGCCAAAGATCAACCTGATCAGCTGATTGCTGTCAAACAGGATAATCCGCTGATCGTGGGTCTTGGTCAAGGCGAGAACTATTTAGCATCTGATATTCCCGCCATCATTGATCACACGACAGAAATGATCATCCTGAATGATGGCGAAGTGGTCCGGCTATCCAAAGAAGAAGTCGAACTCTTTGATCGTTGTGGTGAGCAAATCGCCAAGAAAACGGTGTCCATCCAGTGGGACCCAGTCCAAGTTCAAAGAGGTGGCTTTGAGGATTTCATGCTTAAGGAAATTCATGAACAACCTCAAGCCATCGAAAACACAATTGCTGGAAGGATCACGGAGCACGGAGAGCTAAACCTAGAAGAAGAAATCCCAGCTCACCTGTTAGAAGGTGTGAGCAAGGTCCAGTTTGTGGCCTGCGGTACAGCTTACCATGCTGCACTCTATGGTAAACATTTGTTGGAGGCACTCATGGGTATTCCCGTTGAAGCAGAGCTTGCTTCGGAATACCGTTACAAACGCAGTAGGGCAGATGCCAACACTCTGTTGATTGCAGTTAGCCAATCAGGGGAAACAGCTGATACCTTGGGTGCCATGCGCTTAGCCAAAGCCAAAGGAGCACGTACCTTGGCCATTACCAATGTGCTTGGTTCCACCATATCCCGGGAAGTTGATGCAGTATTGTACTCTCATGCGGGGCCAGAGATCGCGGTGGCTTCAACGAAAGCCTATACAACACAACTGACTTGTCTGTGCCTGCTCATTGCTTACCTGTATCACTTGGAAACGGGTGAAAACCTCACGGAACTCCTCCTTGCCCTCCGTGGCATGCCAGATCAAATGTCACACACCATCACGGAACATGTAGCGGCTCTGAAGGAATATGGGAGAGTCTAAAGTCTGCCCATGACACCTTTTTCATCGGTCGCGGCATAGACTATGCATCCGCCATGGAAGGCCAGCTGAAACTCAAGGAGATTTCCTATATCCATGGCGAGGCCTTGGCCGGAGGCGAGCTCAAACATGGTACACTAGCTCTAATCGTAGAGGATGTACCAGTCGTTGCCCTGCTAACCGATCCAGAGTTGGCCGACAAGATGGTGAGCAACCTGAAGGAGGTCAAGGCGAGAGGAGGATATGTACTCTTGCTCACAACGGATCAGGAGACCGATTTTTGCGATGTGGGCGACCAAGTACTTCGCTTGCCCAAGATTCATCCACTATTAGCTCCTCTTCTCACTGTTGTACCCATGCAACTCCTTGCTTACTACGCCGCCAAGGCCAGAGGTTGCGATGTTGACAAACCTCGCAACTTAGCCAAGAGCATCACTGTGGAATAGCCTGACATCCAGCTCACATGTAGCCGTATCGAAAAAGAACCTTCACGGCCCCTCTTGGGAAGTCGCGAAGGTTCTTTGATGATCTGAACGAGTTTCGAAACAGTCCGCCTTGTTGAGATTGACACACTGCGCTGGGATCTTCCTCTGCCCTCGAATTAGTGATATGAAAAATGTGAAAGGCCAGAAGGGTTTCCACTAATTGCCATGAATTATATGACATACACATTAGGCATTCATTGGTTTTGTCGTCCTGCATGTAGCCTGAAGGAAATGATCTATTGTGAGAAAAGGGGGCCGGGTATTCTGATAGATATAAGGGTGAGATATAGTTGGATAGTACTTTATCTAGCTGGGGTTCTTTTATTGACAGGTTGTGTTGGTGGGAAAAAAGCAAGCATATCGAACTATACAGCTAGTGGGAGAATCACGGATCTCGAAGGAAATAGAAATTCGGGAGTGTCTTTGTTGATTAGCGGTGAGCATGATTCTGATAGAGTAGGTATGCTTCCAGATTTGGTACTTATCGTATCGGTCATATCTTCCGGGATATATGGTGGTAGTTGACAAAGAAAAGAATTCTGTGCTCTTGCTGTACGCTCTCGCACCATCAGATGGATAAAACATGGCACTTGAAGGCGGACAGATGTGATTGACTGCTCTTGATTAGTACATTACTGAGAAGAGGGGAGTTTAATGATGAGTTTGAGAGGTATACTACGATTCACGGTCCTAGTCTTAATGGTTGTCTTTTTTTCGATGGTGTCCCTAGCTCCGTGGAATTTGCAATTCGCAGTATTGCTCCAAATCGCTCCCGATAGCTATAAATCATGCTGTTTTGATTACCGCCTGATCACCGGCTTTGACCTCAAGCATTGC
>Ga0265293_10003886_pt1 | contig 27165 bp, 23 predicted proteins | sample Munlanlewell138R_FD_192505 | JGI IMG/M metagenome (GOLD analysis project Ga0265293, IMG submission 192505) | Leachate microbial communities from a municipal landfill in Southern Ontario, Canada - Leachate well 138R | ecosystem: Engineered > Solid waste > Landfill > Unclassified | place: Canada...
TCAGGGCCTATGACGGATCAGTATACAGGCTGGCTGGTTTTCGCGATGACAAGACCGGTTTCATATCACATAAAAGCATGGAGGGCAGGGAGTTAAAAGCGCTTGAACTTCCCGGTTTGTGGAACGGAAGCATGAGCGGGTGGAACACGGCGTTTGTGGAAGTTCCGCTGAGTACTTTTAATCCCGTCAAAACAGTTAACGATTTATTGAGAAAAGAGCATAATATTTGAAAATGTTGTGTTTGGTAGTTAAAAAAAGATTTTTAACTTTGCCCCTGATCATTGAATTTTTGAACATTTAACTAATTATAAACACTATGGAAGAATTAAAATTATTAATTGACGCACTAATTTCAAATCCTGAAACCAACGTCGGATTTGCAATGATTCTTATGGTTTTGGGAATGATAATTCCTTTCCTTTTAAGGTTTTTGTTTCCTGACTAGTAATATTGTAATGAAAGGAATATCCCGAAAATCCTTGAAAGAGTAGGGGGAGCCGCCGAAAATCCTTAAGAGTAGGCAAAAAAAGATTAATCATTTAATTCGAATTAAAAATGGGTATCATAGAAGTTATAACAGCAATTATGAACGATATGTGGATAGGTCTTCAGGAAATGGACGGTGGATTTATCATGGCATTTCTTGGAATTGGATCAATCCTGTTAGCCATAATTTCAGGCTTCGTTAGTATGTTAAATGACTAGTATTCTGAAAAACTAAAAAAGGCGGATTTGCTGCAGCAGATCCGCCTTTCTTGTTTTCAGACTGTTGGTCTCTTATTTTTTGAAAATATCCGCCCAGCGGTAACGTTTCCGGTTTTTCCAGTCTCCTTTGTGGTATGCATAACTGGCCATCAGGGGCACTACGGTCGTAGCCTCGGCAAAAACCATTTGTTCGTGCACGGTGCTGACCTTGCCCCAGGAAGAAGCTTCCTTCAACGTGGAACTGGAACAGGCCCCGTCCCGGACATCGGCAACGGTGATCTGGATGGCGTATTGATGCATGGGAACTTCCAGACCCTGGCATTCGGCACAAACGACCGTGTCCTGGGCAAAGTTCTTGGGTACGCCGCCGCCTACCATAAACAGCCCGCTCGTTTTGGCTTTGATCTTGATATCGGTTAATTCCCGGAAATCGGCAACCGAATCTATGGTCAAATAGGGTTTCCCTTCTTTTATGCGTTCCTGTTGGTGCAAGACCAGGCCGAATCCGGCACTGCAATCGGAGAAAGCCGGAACAAATATGGGAACGCCGTGTTCGTAACAGGTCTGGATCAGTGAATCCTTCTTTACCGAGTTTTCCTTCAGCCATTTTCCGGTTTCCCACAAAAACTCCCTGGATGAATAGGGGCGCGGTTCCAGACTGTCGGCGATCTTTTTGATGGTCGCATCACAATGCTGGAGTTCCTCTTCATCTATATAGGTATCATAGATTCGGTCTATGTAAACACTGCGCAACATGCCGTCGTCAACAAATGGGGTTCCTTTGTAGTGCTTGAATCCCAGGGCTTCAAAGAAGTCCATGTCTATGATGGAGGCTCCTGTGGAAACAATGCAGTCTATCATGTTGAAACGTACCATATCCACATATACCTGCATGCAACCGCCGGCACTCGAACTGCCGGCCATAGTAAGCCAGTTTGTGCAGTCTTTGTCCCGGATCATCATCTGCAGAATGTCGGCAGCCCTGGCCGTATCGCGTGATGAGAAAGACATATCCCGCATGGAATCAATAATATCTGTTGAATTGATCTTTGTAATGTCAATGTGTTGAATGACATCTTTTAACAGGTCTCTTTTCTTTGAACTCATAACTGTGTCTTTAGATAACGCCTCAAAGGTAAGGCTTTAATTCAAAAAAATGTTAATTTTGGCGGATAATTCATTCCGTAACATTATGCAATTTACACGTTTTATCAATGCCTTCAAGCGTCTGGAAACGCCCTTTTATTTTTACGATCTGGATATTCTTGACCAAACCTTGAGAACCTATACCAGGAATCTCCGAAAGTACGGATATATAGCACATTATGCCATGAAGGCAAATGCCAATCCCCGAATCCTGGAGATCATCCAACGTTCCGGTCTGGGGGCAGATTGTGTAAGCGGGAATGAGGTACAGCTGGCTCTGGATATGGGATTTGATCCGGAAACGGTTGTATTTGCAGGTGTCGGAAAATCAGACAAAGAGATCCGCACTGCATTACAGGGCGGCATTTTTTCTTTTAACTGCGAATCGGTTCCCGAGATCAGGATCATCAACGATCTGGCTGCTCAGATGGGAAAGACCGCACGGATATCGCTCAGGCTGAATCCCAACATAGACGCACATACCAACAAACACATTACCACCGGACGATCCCGTGACAAATTTGGTATCAGTGAATGGATGCTGGATGATGTGTTGCAGGTGTTTTCCGAATGCGGAAATATCAAATTGATAGGCCTTCATTTTCACATTGGCTCACAGGTTACGGATATGAACGTGTTCCAGATGTTATGCGATAAAGTAAATTACTTCCAGCGTTGGTTTGAACAGCGGGACATTCGTCTTGAACATATTAACCTGGGCGGCGGTGTTGCGGTGGATTACAAAAATCCGTTGGAAAACCTCTACAGCCCTTTTGAGACTTATTTTGAAACCATTAACAGAACTCTGGAACTGAGGAAAGGGCAGAAAGTGCATTTTGAGCCGGGAAGGGCCCTGGTGGCTCAATGCGGTTTTTTGATCTCCAGGGTTTTGTATGTAAAAATTGGAAAAGGCAAGAAATTTGCAATATTGGATGCGGGAATGAATGATCTCATCCGCCCGGCATTATACGGAGCCCGGCACGCGGTCTGCAATTTCACATCGGCATCTGAAAAAACAGAGGTGTACGATGTAGTAGGACCGGTTTGTGAATCGGCTGACCGATTTGGATTATCGGTCCGTCTGCCGGAAACATCACGCGGAGATATGGTGGCCATATGTTCGGCCGGAGCTTACGGGCAGGTAATGAGCATGCGTTACAACCAGAGGGAACTGGCACAGGCTTATTATTCCCCGGATTTGTAGGAATTATGTATTTTAAAATATACCCGGATAATCCCCAGGACCGGCTCATTGAACAGACCGTGTCTACGCTTCAAAAGGGCGGTATAGTCATATACCCGACTGACAGCGTATACGGTATGGGATGTTCTGTTGAATACCTGGGGAGTGTTCCTCGTATGGAGAGGATAAAAGGGTATTACACCCCGTCAACCAGATTGTCCTTCCTTTGTTATGACCTTTCTCAATTGTCAACGTATTGCAGACCTATGAGCAACAGCGTTTTCCGGTTGATGAAGAAAAATCTTCCCGGACCCTATACCTTTTTATTACAGGGAAACAGCCAGGTTCCCAAGATGTTCAAAGGGAAAAAGCATACTGTGGGGATCCGTGTGCCGGACAATCCCATTCTGCAACAGATTCTCAGGGAACTGGGAGTCCCCGTTATTTCCACATCACTGCCCTGGGACCCTGCAGAACCGGAATACGGATACGATCCGGACCTGATCAATGAGCGGTTTGGGGAATTGGTGGACATTGTGATAGACGGAGGACCGGGGGGGCAGGACCCCTCGGCAATTATTGATTGTACGGGCCCCGAGCCATTGGTTATTCGGCAAGGTCCAAAACCATTAATGGATAAATAGTGTTTTTATATGTTTGAGAATCTGACGGAAAGACTGGAACGATCGTTCAAATTGTTGAAGGGTGAAGGAAAGATCACCGAGATTAATGTGGCGGAAACCCTCAAGGATGTGCGCCGGGCTTTGCTCGATGCCGACGTCAGCTATAAGGTGGCCAAAACGTTTTGCGACCAGGTCAAAGAAGAAGCTTTGGGACAGGATGTGCTCAAGGCTGTGCGTCCCGGCCAGATGATGACCAAGATTGTCCACGACCGCCTGGTGGATCTGATGGGAGGAGATGCCATGGGGATCAATGTGAAAGGCAATCCGGGGATCGTGCTGGTCGCGGGACTGCAGGGTTCCGGCAAGACCACCTTCTCGGCAAAACTTGCCCTTCATTTAAAGAAGAAAAAAGGCCTCCGGCCGTTACTGGTTGCGGGGGACATATACCGCCCTGCCGCTATGGAACAGTTACAGGTCCTGGGACAGCAGATTGGCGTTGAAGTACACATAGAAAATGAGAACCGGGATCCGGTAAAAATTGCACGTAACGCTATTGACAAAGCCAAAAAAGAAGGCTTTAGCGTGGTCATCGTAGATACAGCGGGCCGTCTGGCCATTGACGAGTCCATGATGAAGGAAATCACGGCTATCAAAAAAGCGGTCGATCCTACCGAGACCTTGTTTGTGGTGGATTCCATGACCGGTCAGGATGCCGTGGAGACAGCACGTATTTTCCATGAGAGGTTGCAGTATGACGGGGTTGTTTTGACAAAACTGGATGGGGATACCCGCGGGGGTGCCGCCCTTACCATACGAGCAGTGGTAAATAAGCCCATTAAGTTTGTTAGTTCAGGAGAGAAAATGGATGCCCTGGATGTGTTTTATCCTTCACGTATTGCAGACAGGATCCTGGGTATGGGAGACATAGTCAGCCTGGTGGAAAAAGCACAGGAACAGTTCGATGAGGAAGAAAGCAAAAAATTAAGAAAGAAACTGGCACAGGACAGTTTTAATTTCAATGATTTCTTAACCCAGATCAGGCAGGTCCAAAAGATGGGCAATATCAAGGATTTGGCATCCATGATACCGGGTGTGTCCAAAATGATTAAAGATCAGGAAATTGACAACGATGCGTTTAAAGGTATTGAAGCCATTATCTCTTCAATGACTCCGGAAGAAAGGGACAATCCGTCGCTTTTGAACGGTACCCGGCGCAAGCGTATAGCATCAGGAAGCGGAACATCCATAACGGAAGTTAACCGTTTGATCAAACAGTTTGACGATACACGTAAAATGATGAAGAACCTGCGCGGGGGTCGCGGCATGGCCATGGCAAATGCGTTAAGAAAAGGAGGATTATCATAATGAAATTAATAGATGGAAAACAAACGGCACAGGACCTGAAAAAGGATATTGCCGTTGAAGTAGCGGATTTTATTCGCCAATACGGCAGAAGACCTCATCTGGCAGCTGTTTTGGTGGGGGAAGACCCTGCCAGCCAGACTTATGTCCGGAATAAAGAAAAAGATTGCAAGGAAGTGGGGATGGATTCGTCCCTGTACAAATTCCCTGACACCATTACCCGGGAGGAACTGATCTCCTGCGTTCAGACCATTAACGACGATCCCGAAATTGACGGCCTGATAGTCCAGTTACCGCTCCCGGATCACCTGGATGCACAGGAGATAATTGAAACAATCGATCCTTCTAAGGACGTGGACGGGTTTCACCCTGTCAATGTGGGACGTATGGTTTTAGGTTTGCCGTCTTTCGTTTCGGCTACACCGGCGGGTATTGCGGATTTGCTGGAGTATTACAAGATTCCTACTCAGGGTAAGGAATGTGTGATTATCGGACGCAGTAATATTGTGGGAAAACCATTGGCCAACCTGTTGTCCCAAAAAGGTCCCGGAGGGGATTGCACCGTGACATTATGCCACAGCCGTACGAAGGAGCTGGATAAAATATGCCGCAGGGCCGACATCCTTATTGCTGCCCTGGGCCGGCCCGGTTTCCTGAAAGCAAATATGGTAAAGGAAGGTGCAGTGGTCATAGATGTAGGCATTTCACGGGTAGAAGACAAAAATACCAAATCCGGATTCCGGCTGGCGGGAGACGTGGATTTTGAACAGGTAGCTCCGCGTTGCAGTTACATAACACCGGTACCCGGAGGGGTGGGGCCCATGACACGTGTATCATTGTTAAAAAACACATTGAAGGCAGCCTTAAAACACATTAAATAACATCAATATGGAAAGAAGACATTTTTTAAAGACCGCTGTGCTGGGCGCAGTAGCCGGAACAGTGGGGTTGAAAGGAATGAAGCTCTTTGCCTCGGAAAAAACAGCCCCGGGAACCATTCCCGGTAAAGACAACATTCCCGACATGGTGGCCATTATGGGTGGAGAACCCGAACAACTTTATGCCCGGGCCATTCAGGAAATGGGTGGCATGTCCCGGTATATCAAACCCGGAATGAAAGTAGTTGTAAAGCCGAACATCGGATGGGACAAAAGCCCCGAATACGCTGCTTGCACGAATCCGGTACTTGTGGGTGCCATAGTCAGGGATTGCCTGGCAGCCGGAGCTTCCCAGGTAAAAGTGTTTGACCACACTTGTGACCACTGGAGAGGCTGTTATGAGAACAGCGGTATTCAGGAAGCTGTCAAACAAGCAGGCGGAGAAATGGTCAATGCCCATGAAGAAAGGTATTTCCGTGATACGGAATTGCCTCAGGCTCTGAGGATGAAAACGGCAAAGATCCACGAAGCTCTGCTTGAATGCGATGCCTGGATCAATGTTCCCGTACTGAAGAATCACGGTGGAGCCAGGATGACACTGTGTATGAAAAATTACATGGGGATTGTTTGGGATCGCAGGTATATGCATTCCAATGATTTACAGCAGTGTATAGCGGATGCCGCAACCTATGAAAAACGTCCGGTACTCAATATCGTGGACGGGTACCGCATCATGACACAAAACGGACCCAAGGGCCGAAGCCTGGAAGATGTGCAGACCCCCAAAGCCTTGTTCATGTCACAGGACATTGTTGCTGTAGATACGGCAGCTACACAGTTTTTCAACCAGTTCCGTGCCATGACGCTGGAAGACGCTTCCCACATCTTGCTGGCGGAAAAGCATCAGCTTGGAACCACAAAACTTGACGCATTGAATATTAAACGTATCCGTCTCTGATGCAACTCTACGGTTTTCTGAGATGGGCCCGCAGGATCATTGCTTTGGCAGTTTTTACAGGGCTCGCGTACTTTTTCATTGCTTTTTCCGCCAAAGCGACAGCCCTTTGGAGTGCACTACTGGGATTGCAGATTGTTCCCGGCATACTGGGTATTGCCACAGGGGGCTTGGTAACCGTTATCATTGTGTTTCTTTTAACGTTGTTATTCGGACGTGTTTATTGTTCTTTGCTATGTCCCCTGGGTATATACCAGGATATCGTATACCGTATTGGCTTGTTTTTAAGAAATAAGAAAAAACGCAGGACCCGTTATACCAAACCGCATAACACACTCAGGTACTCCATATTGATATTTGTTGTTATTTGTGTGGCTTTTTCTTTTGTAGTACCCCTGGTTTGGCTGGATCCCTACGGCTTGTTCGGGAAGATGGCCACCAATATTGGCAGGCCGCTGGCCTATATCGTTTCAGGTTCAAAGTACGATGCCTGGAACCTGGCGGCTTTCCTGATTTCTGCGGTAATTCTGGTAGCTTTGACAGTTACGGCATTTTTCAAGGGAAGACTTTACTGCAACACCATTTGTCCGGTTGGCACATTATTGGGACTGATATCCCGTTATTCCATGTTCCGTGTAAAAATAGACCCGGGATCCTGTACGCATTGTCAGCTTTGCAGTATGAATTGCAAAGCATTTTGCATAGATGCCGGAACACCGGTCATTGACAATTCGCGCTGTGTCGTCTGTCTGAACTGTGTTTCCAAATGTGCCAAAGGATCCATTCGTTACCGGTTTGCCTGGACTCCGAAAAAGAAATTACCATCGGTCCCTGAAAAGAAACAGCAGTCCGCCGGTACTAACCGGAGGGCTTTCCTGCTGGCTGCAATGGGTACGGGCGCCGGAGCCATACTGCTGAACCGGTTCACAGAGAAAAAGATTATCAATATTCCCAAAGCCATGCCTCCCGGTGCCGGAACACTGGAACGTCTCAAAGATACCTGTATAGCTTGCCATGCCTGCATAGCGGCTTGTCCCGCTCACATTATCAAACCGGCCATGGGAGCATTCGGATGGCAGGGTTTCCTGTTGCCGTCGGTTTCTTATGACAACGGTTTCTGCGGTTTTGATTGCCAAAAATGCCAGGAAGTTTGTCCTTCCGGAGCTTTGCAGCTGATGCCGCTGGAAGAGAAAAAGCGCGTCAAAATGGGCGTTGTGAAACTCATGCTGGAGAATTGCATAGTAGAAAAATACGGAACGGATTGCGGAGCTTGTGACGAACATTGTCCCGTTAAGGCCGTAAGAATGACCCCCCGTGAAGGAAGCGACAAACTGTTCCCGAAAACTACTCCGGCCCTGTGCATCGGATGCGGTGGGTGCGAATTCATTTGTCCTGCAAGGCCGAAAGCTATTGTGGTAATTCCATTGTCCGAACAGCGCCGGGCAGATGCCCCGGTTATAGACGCTACAATAAATATTGAAGTGGACGGTTTCGGTTTCTAGTCCCTGTTGTCCGTATCTATAAGATCAGGCCTCAGCCGTTCCGTACGGTCGAGGCTTTTTTCTTCCTGCCAGTTACGAATCTTTACGGGATCACCGCTTAGCAGTATCTCAGGAACTTTCCATCCCATGAAATCGGCCGGGCGTGTATAAATGGGAGGTGCCAGCAATCCGTCCTGAAAGCTGTCGGTCAGGGCGGAAGTTTCATCTGTCAGGGCTCCGGGCAGCAAACGTACCACGGCATCCGTAATAACGGCCGCTGCAAGCTCTCCTCCGCTTAGCACATAATCGCCTATGGATATCTCTTTTGTGATCAGATGGTCCCGTATCCTTTGATCGATCCCTTTATAATGTCCGCAAAGGATAATGATATTTTGCAGGCAGGACAGTCGATTTGCTTCTTTCTGGGAGAAAGGTTCTCCGTCCGGACTTGTGTAAAGTATCTCATCGTAGGAACGTTCTTTTTTCAGATCTTCCAAAAGTTTGTATACCGGTTCTATCATCATGACCATCCCGGCATCTCCCCCGAAGGCATAATCGTCCGTTTGCCGGTATTTTCCCTTTCCGTAGGCCTTCAGATCGTGAATGACAATCTGAACAAGGGATCCTGTCCTGGCTCTTTTGACTATGGAGTGAGAAAGAGGACTTTCCAGCAACTCGGGAAGTACCGTTATTATGTCGATTCTCATAATAATGCAAAAGTAAGCATAATTCCATATATTGGAGTTTTTCATTACATTTGCAAGCTATAAATACTAATTCCTTTCTCGTACAATGGATCCTGAATTGAACAACTCTGCTCCCATGGAGCAATTCGACGACAAAAAACAACAGGAAAACAAAGTGGTCGAATCTACGCAAAACACAGAAACAACAGACTATTCGACTTTGTCAATAGCCGAGCTTCTGACTGAATTTGAACGACTTATAGAAGCCGAGGACAAAACGGAAATGCATAAAAATGCAGATATTATCAAGTCCTGTTTCTATAAATTACTCCGGAAAGACCAACCCTCCGAAAATGGAGATCCGGAGGTTGCGACTCAGGTGCAGGAAAGCCCGGAAGAAACCGCGTTCAAACAGTTGTATGCACGCTACAAAGTTTTGCGTGCAGACCTTTTGCGCAGCATAGAACAACAAAAAGAAAGGAATCTGGAAGAGAAACTGGCCATTATCGACGGTATCAAAGAACTTCTTGAGAAACAGGAAGACATCAACCATACATTTCCCGAGTTTCGCAACTTACAGTTACACTGGAAAGAAGTAGGCCCGGTTCCCATAACGCGTACCAAGGATATTTGGGAAACTTATCAGCATTACGTAGAAAAGTTTTACGATTACGTAAAGATCAATAAGGAATTGAGGGACCTTGATTTCAAACGCAACCTGGAGATAAAGGAAAAACTGTGTGAAAAAGCTGCAGCCCTGGTAGATGAACCGAATGTGGTATCTGCATTTCATAAATTGCAGAAATTGCACGAAGAATGGCGGGAAACGGGACCGATAGCCCGTGAACTGAGAGAACCCATGTGGGAACGCTTCAAACTGAGCACTACTGCTATCAACAAAAAGCACCAGGAATATTTTGAGGAACAGAAGAAACATCAGCGTGAAAATCTGGAAGCCAAACTGGCATTGTGCGAAAAGGCAGAAAAAATCGTAGGGCTTATAGAAAACGACGAAATCAACTGGAATAAAAGGGCCAAAGAACTGGAAGCAATCCAGAAAGAATGGAGAACCATAGGCTTTGCCACCAAAAAAGAAAACCAGAAAGTATACGACCGTTTCCGGGCTGCATGTGATAAATTCTACGGGGAAAAGAGGGAATTTTATGCAAAATTCAAGCACGAAATGCAGGATAACCTTGCCCAGAAGATAGCCTTATGTGAGCAGGCAGAAGCGGTTAATATGAGTGATGACTGGCGTCGGACGACCGACCAGCTGATTCATTTTCAAAAGCAATGGAAAGAGATCGGACCCGTACCCAGAAAACAGGCGGAAGCCATCTGGAAACGTTTCCGTTCCGCTTGTGATGTATTCTTTACCCGAAAAGCCGAACATTTTTCCAAACTGGAATCTTCTTTTGAAGACAACCTGGCCAAAAAAGAGGCTATATTGCGGGAACTGGAAAGTTTTGACCCCTCATCGGTTAACGACCTTCAAGGCGCACTAAGGGATTTTCAGGCACGTTGGAATCAGATCGGTTTTGTTCCCATCAAAGAGAAAGATGCCGTTCAGAGTCAATATAAAAATTTGATAAATAAGCATTTCGGACATTTCAATCCCGGATTTTCAGAAAAACGCGGAAACGTACGTCAGGCAAAAAGAAGGTCTTCTGAAAGTCACAGTGAACACGACAAACTAATTGTTCGTTTCCGTCAACTGGAATCAGAAATCACGGTATGGGAGAACAACATGGGTTTCTTTGCCAAATCCAAAAATGCCGATAAGATCATTGCCGATACCTGCAAAAAAATTGAAGAAGCAAAAGCCGAGTTAAAGGCGTTGGAAGAAAAGATCAAACAGATAGAAAACAATGAATAAAAATACGATTTGGGCCGTTTTGTTGATAGGAGCCATACTTTTAGGCTTCAGCCTTTACAATAACAGAGCAGCCAAAGAGCAGCAAAAAGAACAATCAATACGTGACTCAGTCGCTTATTCGGCAGCTATGGAAGCAGCTGCAAAGCAGGAACCCGAAGATACATTGCCTCTACCCGCTGACAATAAGCCGGGAATTCCTCAGCCGGCAGGGTCAGCCGACGGATACCAGTTTTCCAACGCATATCTTAACCGGGCACTGGAAGGATCGGATTCTTTATACGTGCTGGAAAATGATAAGATCAGGATAGCTTTTACAAATCGTGGAGGTCAGCCTTACAGCGTACAGATTAAAAATTTCAAGACTTACGACGGGGACAGCCTGGAATTATTCCGGGGACCGACAAACAATTTTTCACTTGATCTGTACACGGGAGAACAAATCAATACCGGGGAGTTTTTCTTTACAACACGGGTAATAGAACAGGAAAATATACTCACTTTTACCCTTCATTTTGACCAGGACGCCTACCTGGAATATGTATACGTGCTGAACGAAGATGCTTACCTGCTTAATCTGCAGATCAACCTGGTGGGTATGGATCGCTATATCCCGCGCAATGTTACCCAGATGGACCTGAACTGGCTCGTAGACGTTCGCCATCTGGAAAAAGGCTTTGACAATGAAAAGAATTATTCCACCATTGCTTATAAATACCCCAATTCCACTGAAGTTGAGAACATGGGTCACAGAAAGGCCGATGGCTCTGAATCCATCACCACACGTCTGGAATGGGTGGCTTTTCAGCAACAGTTTTTCTCTGCCATTCTCATAGCTGACGAAAGCTTTAACAGCGGGGACCTTTCATTCCGGTTCTATGAAGCCGAAAATGCAGATACGCTGTTAATGAATTGCAGGGCTTTCATGCAAATACCCTATCAGGCATCACCGCAGCAGAGTATTCCTTTACAGTTCTACTTCGGGCCAAACGGTTATTATTCCTTAAAGGCTTATGACAGGTCTTTTGAGCAGATCATTCCAATGGGAGGCTTCCTGATCAAATGGATAAACCGTTTCGGTATTATTCCCATTTTTAATTTTCTGAACCGATTCATCAGCAATTTCGGACTTATCATCTTCCTGATGACCATTATCATTAAACTGGTCATATCACCTTTCACCTTCAAATCACACATGTCATCTGCCAAGATGCGGGTTTTGAAACCGGAAATCGATAAGATAAATGCAAAATATCCCAAGAAGGAAGATGCCCTGAAAAAACAACAGGAAACCATGGCCCTGTATAAAAAGACAGGTGTCAGCATGATGGGAGGATGCTGGCCCATGTTGTTCCAGATGCCCATTCTGTTTGCCATGTTCCGGTTTTTCCCGGGTTCCATTGAATTGCGCCAGGAAGGGTTCCTCTGGGCGGACGACCTGAGCGGGTACGATTCCATATTGGAATTGCCGTTCAATATTCCGCTGTATGGAGATCACATCAGTCTATTTGCCCTTCTGATGGCACTTTCCATGTTTTTCTATTCAAAAATGAATATGAAGCAACAACCCGCGACCAGTCAGCAAATGCCCGGTATGCAGGGAATGATGCTCTATTTCATGCCTTTGATGATGTTGGTGGTTTGTAACAACCTGTCCGCAGCATTGAGTTATTACTACCTGCTTTCCAATTTGATTACCATGCTGCAGACATGGATCATTCAAAAATTCTTTGTGGATGAAGAAAAACTCTACAGGCAATTGAAGGAAAAGGCCGAAAAAGCGCCTGTCACACCTAAAAAATCAAAATTTCAGCAACGACTGGAACAAATGCAGCGCCAGCAGCAGCAACAAATGAAAAACAAACGTTAGATTTCCGCGTGTCCCTCAAAAGTTTGTACGGCTCCTCCTGTGAGGAAAACATCAGCGAATGAATCCCCGTTTTGTCTGAATTCCACTTCAAGGTTGCCTCCTTTAGTCTGGATGAACCAATGGTCCAGAAGACTCTTAGTATGCATACGGGCGGATATTGCGGCAGCAGCAGAACCTGTTCCGCATGCCCATGTCTCATCTTCCACCCCTCGTTCGAAAGTTCTTACGTACAGGCATCCGTTATCAAGGATCTCAACAAAATTCACATTGATTCCTTCTTCCCCAAAATCTTTGTGCCAGCGCCAGAAAGGTCCTTCTACTGCTATATTAACATCTTTTACGTTGTCTGTGAATTTTACCAGGTGAAGCGATCCGGTATCCGCTACGTAAGAATTCTTGTCGTACAGACTGATCTTTTCAACGTCGTTCAATTGTAATTTCACTTTGGCGTGTTGCCCGGATTTTTCAATAACCAATCCGGTATGAGGCCCGTCTATGGATCTGAAATAATGATTTTTCAGACCAAGGCTGTCTGCAAATGCAACCAGGCACCTGCCCCCGTTACCGCACATGGTCCCCTCGGTACCGTCCGAATTGAAAAAATTCATAAAATATCCGTAAGGAGGTTCATCCTGTTCCAAAAGCATAAGTCCGTCCGCCCCTATGCCAAAACGTCGGTGACATAAGGCATTGATCTGCTTTTCCGTTAAGTGGTAATTTCCTGACAGGTTGTTGATTAAAATGAAATCATTTCCGGCTCCGTGGTATTTACAAAATGGCAGTTTCATTGCTTTGGTATGAATTTTGAAAATGTTGCGATGAAACAAAAGTAGTTAAATTTAAAGAGATATAAGTTATGAAAAACAAAGTCGGACTTACAATAGTCATCACGGTCCTTTTAAGTGTGGGGACTACATTGTTGATCAATCATTTTACCGGAAATTCAAAAGACGTTGAAAAAGTATATGTGAGCTCGGGTCAGGAACCCGTCATACAGCAGGTATCCCTTCCCGAGGTTCAGTACCCCGATTTTACCTATGCAGCTGAAACGGGTGTTAAGGCCGTAGTGCATGTAAAAGTGGTCAAAAACGGACAACAGGCCATGGGCCCTCAGAGCCTTTTTGATTTCTTTTTCGGTTACGGGAATCCGTCTCCGCAAATCCGTCCCCAGGTAGGAGCCGGTTCCGGAGTCATCATTTCACGTGACGGATACATCATTACGGCAAATCACGTTATTGACGGTGCTGATGAAGTTTTGGTCACACTGGATGATAAGAGGGAATTCGAAGGCCGAGTCATAGGGAAAGATCCGGCAACCGATATCGCATTGCTAAAGATTGAAGCCGAAGACCTGCCCGCGTTGAAATTCGGTAATTCAGATGATCTTCGTCTGGGCCAATGGGTTATAGCCATAGGAAATCCTTACGATTTGCGTTCTACCATTACCGCCGGGATTGTCAGTGCCAAAGGCCGCAGCCTGCCCTCATACCAGGATGAATTTAAAATTGAGGCATTTATTCAGACAGATGCCGCCGTAAATCCCGGAAATTCCGGAGGAGCGCTGGTCAATGCCAAAGGAGAGCTGGTGGGCATCAATACGGCAATTGCTACCCGTACGGGATCTTATTCCGGTTATTCGTTTGCCGTTCCCAGCAGCATTGCTCAAAAAGTGGTAGACGACCTGCGTAAATACGGCATCGTTCAACGGGCCTTATTGGGAATAACGATGCAGGATGTTACCGGTGAACTGGCAGAGGAAAAAGATATCAGGGACATTAAAGGCGTATACATTCACGAGGTTCTGGAAGACGGAGCCGCTCACAAGGCAGGGATAAAAGAAGGAGATATACTGTTGGAAGTTGACGGTGTCAAAGTCAATTCAGGTACTTCGGTCCAGGAACAGATCAGCAAATTCAGTCCCGGTGACAAAGTGGGCCTGTTGCTTCGCAGAGGAAATAAAGAAGTCAAAGTAACGGCCACGTTGCAGAATCAATCCGGAGACACACAACTTCTGAGCGAAACGGAAGGGGACGTAACTCACTTCATGGGAGCACAATTACGTCCGGCCGGGAAAGAAGTCAGGGACCAATTGCGTATCCGTTCCGGTATTGAAGTGACTGCCATCAGTGACGGCAAACTGAAAGACGCCGGTATCCGGAAAGGTTTTGTCATTACGCACGTGAATCAGAAACCTGTATCAACCGTTCAGCAATTTGCACTGGCCATACAAACTGCACAACGCGGAGTGCTGATAGAAGGCCGTTATCCGGACAGATCCGTATATTATTATGCATTAGGAAACTAATTTTATCAATTTTAATTGATTTTTGAAACATAAACTGCCCTTTTACGTATAAGAGGGCAGTTTATAATTTTATTTGGATGAGACAATTAAAAATTACAAAATCCATTACTAACAGAGAAAGTGCTTCTCTGGACAAGTATTTACAGGAAATAGGCAGGGAAGATCTGATCTCTGTGGAAGAAGAAGTGGAATTGGCACAGCGTATCAGAAAAGGAGACCAGGAAGCGCTGGAAAAACTGACCCGTGCTAATCTGAGATTCGTGGTTTCGGTGGCAAAACAATACCAGAACCAGGGCCTGAGCCTGCCTGATTTAATAAATGAAGGGAATCTGGGATTGATCAAAGCTGCTGAAAAGTTTGACGAAACACGCGGATTCAAATTTATATCATATGCTGTCTGGTGGATCAGGCAATCGATCCTTCAGGCACTTGCCGAACAAAGCCGTATTGTAAGATTGCCGCTGAATCAGGTTGGTTCGCTCAACAAAATCAACCGTGCTCTTTCCAAATTCGAACAGGAACACGAACGGGTGCCTTCTCCTGAAGAGCTGGCCGAGATCCTTGAAATCCCGAGTGAGAAAATTTCCGATACCCTGCGTGTTTCAGGCCGTCACGTGTCCGTTGACGCTCCTTTTATTGACGGGGAAGACAACAGTTTGCTGGATGTCCTTGTAAACAACGATTCTCCCAATGCAGACCGCGGTCTGGTAAATGAAAGTCTGAACAAGGAAATTGAAAGGGCTTTGTCTACCTTATCAAAACGGGAAAGGGATATTGTCAAGTATTTCTTTGGTATAGGAACCCAGGAAATGACGTTGGAAGAGATCGGTGAAGAATTCGGACTTACCCGGGAACGTGTCCGCCAGATAAAAGAAAAAGCCATACGACGTTTGCGTCACAGCGCCAGGAGTAAATTACTCAAAGCTTATCTGGGGTAGCCTATGTTTGAAGCAATAGGTAACGCAATTCACACCTTCAGTTCCTGGCTGAATCTGCCATTATTCATAACCCTTATCGGAGGGGGATTGTTTTTTATGATCTATTCCCGGTTTATACCTTTCCGGTATTACGGAAAGGCTTTGAAAGCTACGGGAGTCAAGGAAGATAAGGCTGAAGGGCAACTCAGTTCGTTTCAGGCCCTTACATCAGCAATTGCCGCTACGGTAGGTTTGGGAAACATCTCCGGAGTAGCCGTGGCCATTACTGTTGGAGGACCGGGTGCCATCTTCTGGATGTGGGTAAGCGCCTTTCTGGGTATGGCTACCAAATTTTTTGAAGGGACCCTTTCCATCATGTACAAAGGAAAAGACAGTGCGGGAGAGATGCAGGGAGGAACCATGTACATGATAACCCGGGGATTGGGAAAAAAATGGAAACCTCTGGCAGTTGTCTTTTCCGTTTCAGGGATGATAGGAACTTTTTGCCTGATGCAATCCAACCAGCTTACCGAAGCATTGCAGACCGTTGTATTCACCCCGGCCGGTATTGAAAATTCGCTGGGATTGAGGTTTGTTGTGGGATTGGTTATTGCAGCATTGGTCTCTGTTGTAGTATTGGGCGGCATCAAACGAATCGGGAAAGTGGCTTCCCGTTTGGTCCCGTTTATGGTTGCTTTTTATTTTCTGATTGTTTTTTACATCATATTCACGAATCTGAGCGTTGTGCCGGAAGTATTCCGGTCCATTTTTACGGAAGCATTCAATTTCAAGGCCGGATTAGGCGGTTTTGCCGGCTCTGTGATCGTTATCGGGGCCCGAAGGGCTGCTTTCGTCAACGAAGCAGGGATCGGGACAGCCTCCATGATGCACGGAGCTTCCCGCAACAGCCAGCCGGTCCGCGAAGGACTGGTTGCCATGATTGCTCCTTCCATAGACTCGGGACTTATCTGTACCTTGACGGCCCTGGCCGTTCTTATAAACGCACAATACAACGTTTCAGATGTGCAGGGCATGCAAATGGTCATGGAATCGTTTGAACGTTCCATCCCGGGATGGGGAAGTTATCTGCTCATGGGAGTTGTACTTGTTTTTGCTTTTTCTACCATGTTCTCTTATTCGTACTACGGTACCAAGTGTACCAATTTTTTGTTTGGAGCACACAGGGCGCATTATTATAATTACCTTTTCCTGGCAACCCTGGTTATGGGAGCCGTAATACCGTTATCTGCAGTGGTCGACATCATTGATATAGCATTTGCCTTTATGGCTTTCTGTACGGTATTTACCATGTTGGTGCTTTCTCCCCGTGTCAGGGTGGCCATTAAGCAGTATTTTAAAAAATGAACGCAGAGATCATTATTACCGAGGCATTAAAGGAAACCGTTAAGGAGCTTTACGGATCGTACCCTCAAACGGAAGCCGTTCAGGTTCAGGCTACCCGTAAAGAATTTGAAGGTGATTATACCGTTGTGGTCTTTCCTTTACTCCGTTTGAGTAGGAAATCACCCGAAAAGACGGCACAAGAGCTGGGTCAGGCCCTCGTTCTTCAGGTTCCCGAGATTGAAACGTTCCAGGTTATAAAGGGGTTTCTAAACCTCAAGATGTCAGCCGGTTATTGGATGAAAAACCTGGAAGAAATCGCCTCCGATCCCGCATACGGGAAAAAATCCGGTTCCGGGAAAACGGTAATGATTGAATTTTCATCACCCAATACAAACAAACCGCTTCACCTGGGGCATATAAGAAACAACCTTTTGGGCTGGTCCGTGTCAAAAATCATGGAAGCCAACGGACACCATGTAATCAAGGTAAACCTGGTAAACGACCGCGGTATCCACATCTGTAAATCCATGCTGGCCTGGCAAAAATTCGGGGAAAACAGCACTCCTGAAACAACCGGAATAAAAGGAGATCACATGGTTGGAGATTACTACGTCCGATTTGACAAGGAATACAAAGAACAGGTCCGTGAACTGGTAAGAAGGGGAATGGATCAGGAAACGGCGCAAAAAGAAGCCCCTATCATAAAAGAAGCCCAGGACATGCTGGTCAGGTGGGAGCAGGGGGATCCCGAGGTAATTGCTCTTTGGGAAAGAATGAACGAATGGGTCTACAGCGGGTTTGATTTGACTTACCGGCGAATGGGTGTCTCCTTTGATACTGTTTATTATGAATCCCGCACTTATCTTTTGGGAAAAGAGCTTGTCACAAAAGGGCTGGAAAAAGGCGTTTTCTACAAAAATGAAGACGGATCTGTATGGTGCGACCTGACTCAGGACGGGCTGGATAAAAAATTGCTGTTAAGAGCCGACGGTACATCCGTCTACATGACTCAAGATCTGGGTACGGCTGTGAGCCGTTACGAAACTTCCGCATTTGACACGCATGTCTATGTGGTCGGGAATGAGCAGAATTATCATTTCCAGGTTTTGAAACTCATCCTCAAAAAACTGGGTTATTCATGGGCAGATAATATCATTCACCTGTCATACGGTATGGTGGAATTGCCCGAAGGAAAAATGAAATCCCGCGAAGGTACGGTAGTAGATGCCGATGACTTGATGGACAATATGGTGGAAACCGCCCGGGAAACCTCTATGGAATCAGGCAAGTTGGAAGATATGTCCGAAAGCGAACAAGCAGAACTTTTTGAAATTCTGGGACTTGGGGCCTTGAAATATTTTATTCTGAAAGTGGATCCCCGTAAAACCATGTTGTTCGACCCCCGTGAATCCATTGATTTTAACGGGAATACCGGGCCGTTTATACAGTACACCTATGCCCGTATCCGGTCAATATTAAGAAAAGCCGGGGAAAGAGGGTATACATCGCGTTTGCATGGAATCCCCATGCTGGAAAAAGAGTGGAGGCTGGTCAAAATCATGACCGATTTTCCACGTGTTATTGAAGAATCCGCCAACGAATTTTCACCGGCTCAAATAGCCAATTTCAGCTTTGAACTGGCCAGGGAATTCAATCAATATTATCACGAAGTCTCTGTACTTCACGAAGAAAACGCACCGTTAAGGGAACAGCGTCTGTTGTTGCTGAGCCAGGTGTCAAAACTGTTGAATTTGTCTATGGAATTACTCGGTATTGTTTTACCGGAAAGGATGTAATTTGCAATTCAAAATATTATTGTATAATTGCAGCAAATTCTGATTTTTTTTATCCTATGAAAAAGACTCCGGCACAAAAACCTGTTGTGAATAAGAAAAGATTGGTCATCGGTTACGCGAACATGCCGCCTCAGCTAGCGGAAATCTGGAAAGAAAAGTACCCCAGGGGTTATGCGGATTACATGGAGGATATCATGAAAGTAGACAAAGCTGACGGTTCTTTCTTTTATGCCGTTACGCTGGAAATACCTGAAGCCATATATTTGGTTAAGGTTGAGGTCAAGATAGACGATTACGACGAAATCGAAAAAGACATCTTCGGTTCGGGAGACGATGTACAGGGAGATGATGACAGTGTCGACTTCCCAGACACAGATGATTCTAACTTTGCGGATGCTGAAGACGATCTGGATCAGGATTAAGCAATTACCCGAGTCCACACTGCTGTTGGTGTTGGCCCTGATCATAGGATTGATCAGCGGACTGGCTGCCGTATTGCTGAAGCTGTCCATAGAATTCATCAAGGAAATCTTTACAAACCACGGAAGCCTGCAGATAGAGAGTCTTACTTATTTCCTGTTGCCGGGTGCGGGAATGTTTCTTTCTCTTCTTTTTGTAAAATTTCTGATAAAGGATAATATATCCCATGGTGTCACCCGTGTTTTGGAGTCCATTTCAGGAAATAAATCCAGGATAAAGTCCCACAATTGCTATTCTTCAGTTGTTTCCAGCGCCGTAACCATAGGTTTTGGCGGATCTGTAGGAGCGGAAGCCCCCATAGTATATACAGGGGCAGCTATCGGATCCAATATCGGGCGAAAATTCGGATTGAATTACCGTAGTATCACACTTTTAGTGTGTTGCGGTGCTGCTGCTGCCATTTCCGGGATATTCAAAGCGCCCCTCGCAGGAGTCCTTTTTTGCTTTGAGATACTGCTCTTCAACCTTACCATGGGATCCATCATCCCCCTGTTAACGGCCTCTATAACGGCTACCGCCGTTGCTTCTCTGATTATGGGAGGAGGCGTAAGTTACGTCAGTTCCATTGATCCCTTCCTCTTATCCAACATTCCTTATTACCTATTACTGGGTGTGGTTTCCGGATTTGTCAGTTTGTTCTTCACACGTACTACACTCATGATGGAAGGGCGCATCAAAAAGATCGGCAACGTATATACACGCTGGGCTGTCTCTGCCCTGGCCCTGGGAACACTGATTTTGCTCTTTCCACCGCTGTACGGGGAAGGTTACGGTTCCCTCATTTCATTACTGAACAACAATGTGGAAGGCGCCGTTGACAGTATGATCTACAGTTCTTTAAGCGGCAACGTATGGTTTATTCCCATTTTTTTTACGGCCGTGCTGTTGCTGAAGGTTTTTGCTATGTCCTTTACCAATGCCGGTGGAGGTGTGGGAGGAACTTTCGGTCCCACGCTTTTCATGGGAGGCGTCCTGGGATTTGTGATTTCCCGGTTTATCAATCTGGCCGGGGTGTCTGTTCTTCCCGAGTCCAATTTTGCCCTGGTGGGAATGGCGGGACTGATGGCCGGTGTGATGCAGGCTCCCATGACTGCCATATTCTTGATTGCCGAGATTACCGGAGGGTACGAACTGCTTATGCCCCTGATTATTACTTCTGTTTGTTCATACGTGACGGTAAGAAACTTTGAACCGTACTCCATTTATACAAAAAGATTGGCTCAGGCCGGCAAACTGTTGACTCACGATAGCGATCAGGCGGTTTTGACACTTATGAAAACGTCCGAAGTCATTGAATCGGATTTTCTGTTTGTCAATACGCATGATTCGCTGGAACACCTGGTGGATGTGGTTGAAAAAAGCAGGAGAAACATTTTTCCGGTTCTGGACAAGAACAACCGACTGCAAGGCATAGTGACACTGGATGATGTACGTTCCATTATGTTCCGTAAGGAATTGTACAAAAGCGTATTTGTGTACGAACTTATGCACCGTCCCCTGGATTATGTTTACATTGACGAAAGAATGGACAGCGTAATGAAAAAATTTGAACGTTCCGGTGCCTGGAACCTGCCGGTGCTCGACCAGGGGTACCATTACGTGGGTTTTGTATCAAAATCAAATATTTTCTCTGCATACCGCGAACAATTATCACAGGTATCCCATGAATAAAAAGCACATAGAACTTATTGCCCGGGAACTGAACATAAGGGAATGGCAAGTTGAACATGCCGTAACCCTGATGCAAGACGGGGCAACCATTCCATTTGTAAGCCGTTACCGCAAGGAAGCCACCGGGTCTCTGGACGAAGTACAGCTGGCGGCAGTAAAAACATTGTGGAATAATTACAGTGAACTGGAAAAACGGAAGGCTGCCATTCTGAAATCCATACAGGAGCAGGACAAATTAACCCCACAACTGAAAAAGGAAATTGAGCAATGCTGGCAGATGAACCGTCTGGAGGATCTTTACTTGCCATACCGACCCAAACGGAAAACAAAAGCTTCCGTAGCCCGTGAAAAAGGGCTGGAACCGCTTGCCGCAGCCATCATGCGCCTGGAAAAGCAGGATTGCCTGGCACTGGCCCGCGGTTTTGTGAAAGGAGATGTGGAAACGGCCGAAGAAGCCTTGTCAGGTGCGCGTGATATCATAGCCGAGACGGTTAGCGAGAATGCATCGCTCAGGGATCGCATCCGCAATATCTATTTGCAGAAAGGGGTCCTTACCTCAAAAGTACAGAAAGGGAAGGAAGAAGATGGTGTCAAATACCGGAACTACTTTGATTACAATGAATCCATAAAGGCCATGGCACCCCACAGACTCCTGGCTTTGCTCAGGGCACACAAGGAAGGAATCGTGTCGCTGTCTTTGAAGCCGCATCCGGATACGGTGCAGGAAGAAATGGAGAAGGTATTTGTGGCCGGCAGGTCTGCGGGGCTTTTTCCCTCCGGAGAGGCCGGCAGTCTGTGGAACATGAAGGAAGCGCTGGCCGATGCCAATCGCAGGCTGATCCATCCTTCCATTGAAAATGAGGTGCTCAATGTTTACAAAGAAAAGGCCGACCTGGAATCCGTAAAGGTCTTCTCGGCAAATTTGCAACAGCTTTTGCTCGCTCCTCCGCTGGGACAAAAAAGAGTACTGGCCATCGATCCGGGCTTCCGGACCGGTTGCAAAGTGGTTTGCCTCTCGGCACAGGGAGATCTGATCCACAACGACACAATATATCCGCATCCACCACAAAATGAAAGGAGTACGGCCATGCGCAAGCTTTCGCACATGGTGGAGGCTTACAAAATCCAGGTGATTGCCATCGGGAACGGAACGGCCGGGAGGGAAACGGAACAATTCCTGAAAAAGATTGCTTTTCCGCACAAAGTACAAGTATTTTCGGTAAGTGAGGACGGGGCCAGTGTGTATTCCGCTTCACAAGCGGGCAGGGAAGAGTTTCCCGATTACGATGTTACGGTAAGAGGCGCTGTTTCCATTGGGCGCAGGCTCATGGACCCGTTGGCCGAGCTGGTCAAGATTGATCCCAAATCCCTGGGAGTGGGACAATACCAGCACGATGTCAACCAGACACTTTTAAAAGAAAGCCTGGACCGGACTGTCGAATTTTGTGTCAATCACGTAGGCGTGAATCTGAACACATCAAGCCGTCAGTTACTTACCTACGTTTCAGGACTCGGACCAAAATTGGCGGAAAGCATTGTGGAATACAGGCTGGAAAATGGTCCGTTTTCAAGTCGCGAACAGTTGAAAAAAGTGAAAAGGCTGGGCGATAAGGCTTTTGAACAATGTGCCGGTTTTTTGCGCATTCCGGACGGGGCCGATATTCTGGACAATACCGGTGTGCATCCGGAAAGTTACCCCCTGGTCAAACGTATGGCGGCCGATCTCGGGGTCACGGTAGAAGAAATGGTGGCTTCAAAGGAACTTCGCAATAAAATTGACCTTTCCAAATATATAACCACAGAAGTGGGAATGCCCACTTTAAAAGACATTATGGCCGAGTTGGACAAGCCGGGAAGGGATCCCAGGCCGCTGATCAAGGTATGGGAGTTCGACGAGTCCGTCTCGGGCATTGAAGACTTGAAGGAAGGAATGGTGTTGCCGGGAATCGTCAGCAACGTTACAAACTTCGGAGCTTTCGTCAACATCGGCATTAAACAGGACGGTTTGATCCATGTATCGCAAATGGGAGAAAGGTATGTGAAAAACCCACTGGATGTAGTCAAATTGCATCAACACGTGATGGTCAGGGTTCTTAAAGTGGATACCGAAAGGAACCGGATTCAACTGCGACTGGAGCGCAATTGAGAGAGGATCACTCCCGTTACTACAACAAGAATACCGGTTACCTGTATCCAGTTCAAAGATTCAATTCCAAGTATAACTCCGGCTGCAGCTGTTACAATGGGAATGACAGCCGCAAAGGAGTTGGTACGTGTAACCCCCAGTTCCTTAATGGCCGTAGTAAAAAGCAAGAAAGCAAAACTGGAACATAGAACAGACAACATGATAATGGGGTACCAGAAATTCCAGTCGGTCAGAAAAAGGGACAGATCGGTGCGTTTGAGATCAAAAAACAGGACCGGCATCAGGAAATACACGGCTCCAAGGGCATGCTGGTAAAATGTGACGGTAAAGGCGTTATAGGACAAAGTTATTCTTTTCAGGATCACGGTGTGGCCTACTGCGGAAAAGACAGCCATAAACAGGAAGAGGATGCCGGCCGTCATGTTGGTTCCGGGCAAACCTGCAGGAGTCCCCAATTCAAGCCCCCATTTTCCCAGTACTACCATCATCAGCCCGGGAAGTGTCAGAACAATACCTATTATATTGCGCGGTGTTACTTTCTCCCGGTAAAAGGTGATCCCTGCAATCAGACCGAAGATAGGAATACTGGATACGATAACCGAACTAAGGTTAGGACTGGCCGTGAGTTTGACTCCGTATGCTTCTCCCGTAAAATAGAAAAAGGGTTCCATAAGAGCCAGACCCATAAACCAAAGTACATCTTTTTTGTTTTTTATGCGCTGGATTACCCCGGTAATTTTTCCAAAAACGAACAATATCAGAGCGGCCAGTGATATCCTGGTAAAAATCAGGAAAAATACGGGAACGTGGTATACTAGCAGTCTGTTGGTCCAGAAAAATGAAATACCCCAAAGGAAAACGGTAGTACATATAAAAATATATGCCCGTGTGCGTTGTCTGGTCATAGGTTACAAAAAGGGAAAAACAGGCGGTTTTTGAATGATCTGGCCATTTTCGGCAGCCAGTGTTCCGTTTACAAAAACGTGGGAAATACTAGTGGTAAATATCATGCCTTCCAGCGGGCTCCATCCGCAGGTATATTCCAATTGTGATTTTGTGACGCGGTGCTCTTTCTCCGGGTTGATCAGAATCAGGTCGGCAAAGTAACTTTCCCGGATAAAACCCCTGTCTTTTAATTTGAATAATTCGGCCGGCCTGTGACAGCAGGCATTTGCCAGGGAGATGATTGAAAGTGCGCTTTGATGTACCTGTTCCATTAATATGGGGCAAAAGTGCTGGATCAACGGAATTCCTGAAGGAGCCAGGGTGTATGGATTCTGTTTTTCTTCCCAGGTGTGAGGGGCGTGATCGGATCCTACGGTTTGGATGTCTCCGTTTTCAATGGCTTCAATTATTGCATCCCGGTCTTGTGCCGTTTTTATGGAAGGATTGCATTTGATCTGTGTTCCGTAACGGACGTAATCGGCCTGGGTGTAGATTATATGAGGCAAGGCCGCTTCACAGCTGATACCGGGATTGATTCGACGGGCTTTTCGGATAAGCTCAATTTCCTCTTTGGTGGTTACGTGAAGGATATGAAGGCGGGTTCTGTGTTTGAGTGCCAGTTCAAGTGCCTTCTTGGTAGAGGCTATGCATGCTTCCCGGCTTCTGATGGTGTTGTGGAGTATGACGGGGATATCCTCTCCAAAACGTGCTTTTGCTGTTTCTAAGTTTTCCCTGATTATGGACTCCTCTTCACAATGGGTAGCTATCACACCGGGATACCGGCTAAAAAAAGTATCCAATGCATCAGGGTCATCTACCAGCATATTCCCGGTTGAGGAGCCCATGAAGATTTTCAAACCGCAACCCGTGTCTGTATGTTTGAGAACTTCCTCTGCATTGGTGTTCGAGGACCCCATGTAAAAACCGTAATTGACAAACATTTTGTCGGCTCCCAGACGGTATTTTTTTTCCAGTGCTTCTGCCGTGATAACAGGCGGAACGTTGTTAGGCATGTCCATTACGGATGTTACTCCTCCCAATAATGCAGCACGGCTCTCACTGGTCATGGTTCCTTTTTGAGGTTGACCCGGTTCACGAAAATGTACCTGATCGTCAATTATACCGGGCATCAGGATCATCCCTGCAGCGTCTATGCAAGTATGTTCAATTCCGCAATACTGTCTGGCTTCCCGCACGGCCTCTTTGCCACGGAATACTTTGTCAATACGCTGACCGTCAATGACCAGGCACCCGTCAAAGGCTTCTCCTTCATTTACTATAAGTGCATTCTGAATAATGGTTTTCATTTCATTGTCTCCCTTTTTCTGATTGCCCTTTTTTCGGGGTTCCGGTAAAACGCAATTTGATGACGCCCCAGAAGGCTTCCCCAAAAATACCGCTGCTCATCTTGGAAGTTCCTTCTGTTCTGTCAACAAAAATTATGGGAACTTCAACAATTTTATAGCCAAGTTTGTAAGCATAATATTTCATGGATATCTGGAAGCCGTAACCTTTCATGTGAATCCAATTTGGATCTATGCTCTCCAGGACTTCCCTGTGGTAACAGATAAAGCCTGCGGTACAATCGTATATGGGCATGCTCAGGACCTTTCGGACAAATGCCGAGGCAAACCAGGACATGATGACACGTCCTATAGGCCAGTTAATGACACTGATGCCTTTGCTGTAACGGGACCCTATGGCTACCCGGGCACCGTTTCTGCATGCCTGAACCAATTTCGGCAGATCATCGGGATTGTGGGAAAAGTCCGCATCCATTTCTATAAGATAGGTATATGCATTATCCAGACCCCAGCGAAATCCTTCCATATAAGCTGTTCCCAGCCCCAGTTTTCCTTTACGTTCAAGAATGTGCAAACACCCGGGAAATTCAGGCATAAGGGAACGGACTATGTCGGCGGTCCCGTCGGGAGAGCCGTCATCCACTACCAGGATGTGGAACGGATCCTCTAAAGAGAACACTTTACGGATGATCTTTTCCGCATTTTCCTTTTCATTGTAGGTAGGAATAATTACCAGAATCTTTTCTTGCATATACGGGAAAATGAACAGTATTAAGGCGCTTCAAATATAGGCATAATTTTTGTTTAATTTTTAGTGGTTGATAATGTGACTAATACAATTTTTCAGGACGAATTATCATCTTTTTTTTAAAATTATTTGGTTTAGAAAAAATAAAACCCTTATCTTTGCATCCCCTTTCGCGAGAGAGGGTACAAGAAAAAGAAGTTCATTGACAAATTGGAAGAACAAGTACAACAAAAAAGTACAAGAGCAGAACGTTAATTTCTAATAAAAAGAAAGAATGAGCGTAACGGGACAAGCTAAGAGTGTAAAAACAAATTTACAATGAAGAGTTTGATCCTGGCTCAGGATGAACGCTAGCGGCAGGCTTAACACATGCAAGTCGAGGGGCAGCACGGGTAGCAATACCTGGTGGCGACCGGCGGAAGGGTGCGTAACGCGTGAGCAACATGCCCTATACAGGGGAATAAACCAGGGAAACTTGGTCTAATGCCCCATAGCAATAAGATAAGGCATCTTATTTTATTTAAAGCTTCGGTGGTATAGGATTGGCTCGCGTGACATTAGCTGGATGGTGGGGTAACGGCCCACCATGGCGATGATGTCTAGGGGTTCTGAGAGGAAGACCCCCCACACTGGGACTGAGACACGGCCCAGACTCCTACGGGAGGCAGCAGTGAGGAATATTGGACAATGGATGGAAATCTGATCCAGCCATGCCGCGTGCAGGAAGACGGCCCTATGGGTTGTAAA
>Ga0265293_10003887_pt1 | contig 27160 bp, 34 predicted proteins | sample Munlanlewell138R_FD_192505 | JGI IMG/M metagenome (GOLD analysis project Ga0265293, IMG submission 192505) | Leachate microbial communities from a municipal landfill in Southern Ontario, Canada - Leachate well 138R | ecosystem: Engineered > Solid waste > Landfill > Unclassified | place: Canada...
AAAATATATTTGTTTATTTAGTTCATTAATAGATATTTCTTTATCAATAACACTTCTTTCAATTATTATATCTGGATTGTCCGTTTTAATTATCTGTCTCATAATATTTTAATTATATTTTTGTTAAATTAATATTAATAATTTTACCATCTATATCTTTAACAATTTCCCATAATCTATATCCATCATTCCAAGAAACAATATTATTATCTATATCATAAGTATATGTTATAGTTTTTCCGTCTTGGTATACTATATTATTAATAGTTCCGTTTAAATTATAATTTATAGTTTTAGAAAAATTAGAATCATATAAACTTAAAGGGTTATTTAAAGAACCATCTCCTATAATAGTATCATCTGTATATATTGTAGTAGTTAATCCACTTAAACCATCTAAAAATGATGTTAAAGTATCATTATTATAACTAACATTATCAGATGGTAGTAAATTAAGCTCAGATACTTCAATGTCTTTTGTATATCCGTTTTCGGTGCATTTTTCAATTCTTAAATTAACAAAACCACCTGCACACATATCACTTAATTGTTGATTAAAATGAGTGATATTAAAATTGGTATAAGTAGCATATATATCTGATATATTGGTTAGTATATCATTTAAAATATAAACAGAATCCATTTGTATATCAAGTTCGTTTGATTTATCATCTAACAATCTATCAATATAATATAATCTCAAATTAAAAACGAAGTCATTAATATCAGATTCTGTATTATCAAAATCTACCCATATCAAAGGGTATTTAATATTTTTTAAATTATTAATATTAAATACCTCTCCTTCACCATATTGTTTAACAACAGGATGGTTTATACATATATCTTTTATATTAAAAAGTAAGTCCATAATTTAATCATTTTTTATACAATATTCAATTCTAATATCAACATAACCACCAGCACACATATCATTAAATTGTTGGTTAAAATGGGTAATATTAAAATTGGTATAAGTTGCATAAGTATTTGATATAGTTTTTAATATATCATTTAAAACATAAACAGAATCCAATTCAATATCAAGTTCGTTTGACTTATCATCAAGTAATCTATCAATATAATATAATCTTATATTAAATATAAAATCATTTAAATTAGATTCAGTATTATTAAAATCCATCCATATTAAAGGGTATTTAATATTTTTTAAATTATTAATATTAAAAAATTCACCATCTCCATATTGTTTAACAATTGGGTGGTTTATACATAAATCTCTTAAAAAATATAATAATCCCATAATTTATAATGTTATATTTGAATTATAATTCTTAACCATACTACAACCAATCCATAATGGATAATTTAATTTATTATCAGTAAGATGTTTAATTAATCTATCTTCGTAGAATTTAGCATTTTTTTCATAATGGTTTTTTGTGTATTTAATATCATCTAAAATTATATTATTTCCATCTGGGTTGTTAGTATTGAACATACCTTGGTTTCTAAATTTAAAATTAAGAGGAACTTGTATTTCTGACATTAATCCCCATAATAATACTGGTTTAATATAATTATTTAAAATATAATCATAATCTTCAGTAGTATATTTTAAAATTATATCATTATAAAAATCTTCACCCAATATTCTAAATAATTTGTTTTCTTGAACATATTTTAATACAGGATAAATATAATCACTTGATAAATTATAATCAAGTAAAGATAATTCTTTTAGTTCTGTTTCTGTTATTAAAGGTATATAATCCATAATATTATTATTTATTTTAATTTAATTCAAATGGTTTTATTTTCAATTCAAAATCATTATAGAAATTATTAAACAATTTAGAAAATTCTTTAATAAATATATTCTGATATGATTTTATAATAGTATTATTAAAAATTTCAAAAGATTCATTAAATTCTGTTTTTGAGAAACCTTGGTTTTCCACAATAACACCAAATAATGCAGGTGATGTTACTTTATGAGCAGTGAATATATTATTTCTTGTATTTTTATCAAGTTCTTGGAATTGTTCTCCAAAATCATCAGCGTTCATTTTTTGAATTTCAACTCCTTTTTCTTTTGATTCATTAAAAATAGTCATTAATTTTTGACCAGAAGTTCCGCTAAATTTTTCATTAATTTTTTTCTCTATTTCTTTCTTTTGTTCAATAGTAGGCTCACCATTATTAAATGATATAATAGTAGAAGCTTGAAAACCATTTGATATATTATTTAGGTGAAACTTATCAATTTCAATAGAAGTCATAATTGATCTTATAGCACCATTATATAATGGTGATGGGTATACTCCTCTTGTTTTATATCCTTTAAAATAATATATTTGAGATTTACCATTAAATTCACCATTAAAATTATTAAAAACTTCAAATCTATTATTCCCCCATTTTTTATCCCAATCTTTTGAATAATATACTAATTTTTCATCTTCACTTATTCTACAATTCATAAAATCAACCCAATATAATTCAACTAATTCTTTTTGTCTATTTGGTATAACTTGTATTGAAAATCCACCAAATATAATATAATCTAATATACACTTCATTAATATATCATTTATATTTTCATTATCTTTATTAACTTTATTTAAAAATAAATTTAAATTTGGATTATCTGAAATCATACCAGAACCAAGAACATAATTTGTTATACCATCAACAATTGATTGGTGCTCTGCACAATCATTATACAAATCATATAAAAAAATCGGATATCTATTATCATCACCATATTTTACATATCCATTCCTATCTATTTTTTCATTTAAAATAGGAATTATATTATTTTCGAAATTAAATATATCTACCATATTTATTTATTAATTTATATAGGCAATACCTATTTTATTTAAAACATCATCAGATTCTTTTATTATATAAACATATTCACCTTTATCTATTTCTATATCTAAGGTAAAAGTTGAATATACTTCATTTGGAGTTATATCTACAATGTCATAAATTGTTTCTTTTTTAAGGAATTTATTTTTAAAAATCATAATATAAGAAGAATTATATGACTTTTTATTTAATCTTACCCTAAATGTATTAAAGTTTTTCTCTAATTGTATAGTCATTTTACTATATTTTTATTTAATTATAAGTATATTTTTTAATAATTTTGTGAATAAAAAAAGGTCTCCATAATAGAGACCCCTTTTTGATATAGAATATATATAGTACTTATGAAATAAGTCCTGATATAATACTTGAATCAACTTCAAATGGTAAGTATTTACCTTTATCTGTTAAAGTAACTGAATATTGGTTAGCATCTGTTAATGCTGTTCCAGTTGTTCCAGTACCTGCTGTTAAAGTAACTGGCCAATCATATCCCATATACCAATAACTTCCGTTATTATCTTTAACAATAACTACCATATCACCTTGTGCCATTGCTTGTATCTCCATCTTTTTAGATGCAGACATTTTAGCAAAGTTAGCAGTAACACTTGTAGTATAAGATAATGTACCTGCACTATCATCTGAATTAATAGTTGATTCCATTATACCTACTTCACTTCTTAATTTATAGACACTAAACTTTTTTGATTCAGCAGTGGTTATAGAAGATATAATCCCAGTTGTTCCTGATAATGTTACATCAGTAACATCATTTTTATCAATTGCGTATATTTCTTTAATACCACCTTGACCTTTACAATCTAATGTCATTCCGTTTAATATAATTGGACAACTCATTTATTATTAATTATTTTTTATTCTGATAATTTAAAACTTACTATTTCATCAGGAAATGCAACTTGTACTCCAATACCGAAAGATGCTTTTAATCTAAATTCATCATTATCTTTTGAAAACCACATATCAAAAGTTTCTGAATCATTTTGCATATCAGTACCAACATAAACATTATCAAGTTTATAGCCAAATACTCTATTTGTAGTATTCAATCCGTGAAGAGCTATTAATCTAACACTTGTTCCAGGTATAATCATTTCACCATCTTTACCTTGTTCTGCATTATAATGATAAAGATTAGCAGAAGTAAGAGCTTGTGTATAAAGTTTATATACATCAGCACCACATACGATAGCTACACCTTCTTTACCTAAGAATTTAGAAGGTAGTTTAGAATAAACATTATTAATAACAGTCATAACGTTACTAACAGTAATAGAAGTTATACCAGAATTATCAGCTGCAATAGTTGAACCAGATACACCATCTATAATTTTAATTAAACCATCAAATTTATTAAGATTTGCATTTAATGAATCAGTATCACCTTGAACAAGTGCAATCTCTTTTAATTCTATGATTTTATCAATTTCAGTTTCAGTTATTTTAGATTCAAAAGGAAGAGTTTCTTTTCCAGCTGCTAATTTAACTTCATAGTTTTGATAGTAATTTAAAAAATCTTTATCACAATAACTCTTATTAACTTTAATATAACCAGGGGTTATTATTCTTTGAGTAAGAGTAGTAGATCCAGATGCAGTAAAACCACAAGTAGAACCATCACCGAAGATAGTATCTTGTTCAATAAGATTTATTGCTGTTGGTCCAACGACACCAGTTTGAAGATTATGGATTTCCATAAACTTACCACCTATTAATGTTTTACTAATAAGGTCTAATTTTTTTTCTTCTACGTAAGAACTTAATGAACTTAAATCGAATGCCATAATTTTATTATTATTTTTTTATTTACCAAAGTATTTTAACGCTTTGTTTTCTTTATTTAAAACTTCTTTTGTTTTAATTGTAGTTTTTTCAATTTTTTTATCAACAGGTTGTTTAGAAAATTCTTGAACATTTTTAACTAAACCATTAACGATAGTTAATAGATCATTAAATTTATTTTCTAATTGGTTTAATTTATTTTCTAATTGGTTTAATTTATCTTCAAAATCAACTTCTGTTTCCTTTTCAGTTGTTTCAACTTCTGTAGATTCCATTTCAACTTCTGTTTCTGTTTCAGTAGTTTCAGTTTCAGTTTCTTCTTGTATTTTTTCAACTTTAATAACTATACCATTTTCAATTGTAAGAGAACCCCAATTTTCAATATTATATACACCATCAGGTGCTATAATTTTTTCACCATTCTCATCGTATGTGTATACTTCTACGTTTTCGGCTAATTCACCATCATAAATAAGAGTGAATCCTTCGTTTGTAGAAATTTCTTCAAATGAAAAAATAAGTTTAGAAACCATTTTTCTTAATTTAATTAATTCTTCTTTTTTTGTCATATTATTTTTTATTTTATTTTTGATAAGATTTTATGAACATCTTTAAAAAATTCTAATTCTTCATTTTTAATATCATATTTAAATTCTCCTTCGATAGAAAAACCTTTAAATGTTCCATTTTTTATTTCAGTCCATATATCTTCATTATCAACTTTAAATTTACCAATCCAACTACCATCTGGTATATTAGAAAAAGGTATAGGTGGATTAATTCCATTATCTCTATCTATTATATATGATTCAAATAAATATATTCCTTCTGCTTTTTCTTTATGTCCAAGAGTAACTTGGTCTGAATATTTATTTTTTGAATATTTTAAAACAATATTTTTAATTGTTTCTTTATTAAATATAACATTATGATTTCCAATACCTAAATTAACATTTGATTTCCTTGGTATAGGGGTGTCTGCTAACATTATAACTCCAAAAACTTCTCTTTTATCATTATTAAAAATTGAAAAATTTAATTCATCTTTACTAAAAAATAGAAAATTATATTCTACTGCTGGCGCATCAACTAAGGATATTGCAAACACCCCTTCTGTTTCATCATTTAATATTAAATTATATGTTTCCATAACTTTAAGTATATTTTTTAATTTTTTTGTGAATAATATTAAAAATCTGCTTCATTTTTAATATTATTATTTATTTTTCTTTTTGCTTCTATTTCTGAATCAACTACATAAGCTTTAATTGGTGTTTTTTGTAATTCTATTTCATTTTCTGTTTCTATAGTTCTTACAGGTGTAATAGAATCAGATAGTTGAGGTGGTATAGAATTACTAAAATTTGGTGATTGTGAAGAATTAAACATACCGGTCATTGCAGATTCATATGTTGTTGATCTTATTGCACTAACATTAGCAGCAGTTGTTACACCGATTAAAGCAGCATTAGCCGCTTTTAAAATTGAACCAGTTGGATCTGGAATAACTGATTTTGCAGAAAGAGCATTAACAACACCATTCAATCCACTCATAATAGTATTAGCTATTTCGAATTTTTTATTTCTTTCAAATGATTCTTTTCTGATTTGTTCTTTCCTTTCTTCATTATCACCTGCTGCTTTTATATCTTGTTCCATTCTCATATTTGATATAGCTGATAGTGAGTTAGTAAGATTCTGTGCTCCTATTAAAGCTTCATTAAAATATGATATTTGTGATTGTAACCTTAGTTTATTCTCATCTTCAATAATTTTTGTTTTATCTTTCTCGTATAATTCAGTTAGTTTAGTAGTATCAATCCCAAATTCTTCTAATAGTCTTTTTTCATCTTCATATCTTTGTGTTAATAATTCCAATTCAGACATTGTAGATTGGTGATATATTTGATATATTTCAGAAGCTAGTTCCCAGGCCATTTCCTCTCTTTCATCGATAATATCATTTTCATCTTCTAAATATCTATCATTTATTTTTTTAATTTCTCTCATTTTCCATTCTTCTAAATGGACTAATTCTATATTATATTTTTCAAATAAAACTTTTCTCTTATTATATTCCAATTCTAATAAATTTATATCTCTATCTCTATCTGATAGTGTATCTAAATATAATTGATATTGAATATCTTGAATTTCTTTTAATTCTTGTTCTCTCAATTCTCTCAATTTTTGTAATCTTTCTTCTTCTAATTCTAATTCTTTCTTATCATTTTCTGATTTTAATCTTCTTTGTTTAATACCCCATATTTCAATTTCCTCTATTAATTTTAATCTTTGTTTTTCTAAATTCATCCTAGTTTCCATAGATTTTTTATATTTTGACTCTGCTTCATCTATAGCATCTTGTTCAGCTTTTTTATTTTTTTTAATATTATTATATTCATTTTCATATCTTTTTTCATTTTGTTTAGCTAAGTTTAATTGATATAGAAGATTATTTATCCTTGTCTTAAATATTTCATATTCAGTAGCACCCATTTCTCTCATCTTATTAATTTCGTGATCATAGATATCAGATAAATTTTGTCTCAATTTAAATTCTTCTTTTAATAACTCATTACCCCTTTCTTGTTCATTATTATTTTTACCCAATACTTTTGTCAATGTGATAATACCAGTAGTAACAGCAGCTAAAACTGCAACTAATATAAATATGGGATTAGCAGCAGTAACAGCATTCCAAATTCTTTGAATTACTGTTAAAACCTTTATACCCATAGATGTTGATCTTAACATATTACTGAGGTTCCGGAAACCATTAATCATACCATCTATACCATCTATACCTTGAATAATAGCCATACCTGCTTGTAATTTAACTAATGTTTCCATTAATTTTTCATTATCAGCACCAAACATAGCGGTAACACCTCTTACAGCATTAATACCACCAACCATACCATTTAATATTCTTGTTCCGTTTTGTAACGCCGCTCCTAAATCCAATGCACTACCTCTAACTATTCTATTTATATCGTTCAATTTGATTTGTGCATCAGATGCCTTAGCAAGCGCATCAACCCATTCCTGTGTTCCTTCTTCCGCATCAGCCATTGCACTTTTAGAATCATTAATAGTTTTTCTTAATTCTTTTAAAGATTCTTGGGCTGGTTTAGTTTCTATATTAATAATAACTTTTTCTTCTTGAGACATAAAATCTAATTTTTTTTTTAATAATTTTGTCCATTTATATAATTATCTAAATCATTAACAGATATTAATTCAACTTTAACTGGTTCATTATTTATAACATCATAATCTATTATTTTATTCACTACCCAATATTTATTTTTTAAAAATATGAAATCATTAAATTTAAAATTATTTAAATCTTTTTCAGTTAAATAAAAATATGCAACCATAATTTTTGTATTTATGTTATATCTATCTTCTAAATATTTCTTCCATAATCTATCATATATAGTAGTTCCTGATGGATAATCATTATTATGATATATTATAAAAGGTTTACCAAAATCCAAACTATATTGTATATCAGTTGGATATGGGTAATATTGTGTGGTTGGGTTATACATATGATCAAGGTTTGATTCTTTACCAACTGGTCCATAATTCCATTGATGAGTATAATGTGATAAATTTATTTTACCGAAATCATCCACTTTTATTTCTTGTGCAAATAAATTATAATCATCCATTTTTATTCTACTATAATATAGATTTTTATAACCATTATTAAAAAATCCAAAATTTATCAATGTTGTAGATGGTATACTATACGATCCTGTTGTTCTCGTAGATGGGATTTTACCAACAGATTTAGTTATATATGGATTTGATGCAAAAAATAAAAAATGTTTATCTAATCTTTTACTTTTTCTAATATCATCCTTATATAAATGTGGAATAATCTTTGGATTTGAGTTACTACCATATATATCTTCGTTTTGTGATACATTTATATAATCTGAAAATACTATATTTTCAAATAAATCATAAGTATCATTATTAAATTCATATCCAGTATTTAATAACATTTGTCCATAATTTATACCATATTTATTTTTATATAATTCAGTTAAATTACTTCCAGAATCATTATAAGATAACCTTATATACTTTTTATCAAATGATAACGGTGTTATTTTTATATCTCTATCTATACATATTTTATCGTCCCAGTATTTTATTTCATTATCTTTATAAAAATTGTTTCTTGATTTTATTGAAATTGTTTTTTTATCATTATTTATATCTAAATATAACCCAAACATTTTTAAATACGATAATAAAAATTCCTTAACTTCTAAATTTGGTAGAATATCCCAATATTTTACTTTACTACTAACTCCAACATCGCTATTCGATGATAATTTATATTCAAATGTTGCATTATTATTAAATAAAAAATCAAAACCACCAATAGAAATAGATGATGTACCATTTGTTAATTGATATGATGTTGATGTTGATTTTTCGACGTGATATACAACTGATAAATTTTGGCCATTATCATAATATGGATTTTTAATAAATTCAAATGTTGCATTTTTCATCAAATCATCTATTGTTATCCATTCACCACCCTTATATACTTCCAATCTACCGTAATATGATAAACTTGGTATAACTATTCTAAATTTATAAAAATTGGATTTTTCATCCACAAAATTATCATTTGTTAATACTACCTCCTTATTTATATAAGATTTTTGATTTGTTACTCCATTCTCACCATCAATAATTATTTGCCTAATTCTAAAATATAATTGAATCCCAGTAGTGGAAATTGGCATATATATACCAGATTTATTTGTTTCCCGAGAAACAAGACCGGAATTAAATATATAATTATTATCTGGTATAGATAAAGAATATATACTATTACATCTATTTGGGTATATATCTTTTAATACAACAGGTGTCATCGTAACATTATAATTATTATCATTAGGTCCATATTTTCTTTGAACATTAGTACCAATTGATATATCAGCACCATCTGGATTATATGATGATGATATAACTGATCCAATAGAATAATTTTTAATTGTACCGGAAGTAATTGTAGTTTTAACGAAACTTGATCCACTTGCATTATAATTCCAATTATCCTCTATCTTATCAGGTATAATAGCATTAGTAATTAATTTAAACCAATATGGATTATTTTTAGATACCCAATCACCTTCTTCTCCATAATCAACTAATTCATACCCCATTCCTCTTATTATATCAACTATTAATTTATCAATATAAAAACCTAGTCTCTGTTTTAATTCATTTTTTAAGCACAACTCCTGCTCAGTATGAGGATACGGTAATTCCAATTCCCCAGATGCTGATTTAATTTTTAATCCATCTGAATAAAGTCCATTTTCCGCATCAATCAAATCTAAATATATCGTTGGACAATTATAACCACCACCATAACTAAAAAACTTATCAATAGAATAATCATTGTTATATAAATCATTTAGATTATAATCACTCCTATCACTATCTATTTTACTCCTATATAAATAATCTAAAGTATATAATTGATCAGTTTTATCAACCCTTGGAAAAGTACTCGAATATTGAATATAATTATTCTTATAAGAAGTTAAAATATCTTTTAACTTCTTATTATCTATTAAATTAATAAAATTACCTAACTCACCAAATAATGATATATTATATCTCCAATTATATTCAGTTATATACTCTATATCTATCAATTTCATATAACCACTCTGTATAAGTGTATCATTTACATATAACTGAAAATCTACCTTCTTTGATGGATTAAAATTCTTACCTATATTCATATATATATTTAATTTTTAATAAGTATATTTAATAGGGAATTTGTACTTATGGACAAGTTCCCCATATTGGTTTATTACTATAAATTAAAGCAGAATTTGTAGAAAAATTAAATGGTTCAGAATCTATTAAACTTACACACCAACCACTTAAATCTTGATTGAAAACTGAACACCCATAAAACATAAATTGCATCATTATCACATTAGAAACATCCCAATTATATAAAGGTTGATCAAATGACTGACAATTAAAGAAAGTTTGCATCATACTATTTACTTTTGATGTATCCCAACTGTTAATATTTTGGTTAAAATCATAGCAATTATAGAAAGTTTGCATCATACTAGTTACTTTTGATGTATCCCAGTTATTTAAAGGTTGATTAAATGAATGACAATTATAAAATGTTCGATACATACTAGTTACTTTGGAAACATCCCAGTTATTTAAAGGTTGATTAAATGAATGACATCCACTAAAAGTATCTCCTAAGTATGTACAATTTGATGTATCCCAATCACTTATATCACCGTTAAAATCATAACAATTATTAAATACATTACCAAAACTTAATATATTGGAAACATCCCAGTTATTCAAGTCTTGATTAAATGAATGACAATCTTTAAATATATCACTTATATTAGTTACATTTGAAACATCCCAATCATTTAATGGGCTATTAAATGAATGACAACCATTAAACATACCACCCATATCAGTTACCGATTCTGCACCAGTTAACAGAGGTGATACATAAGTTAAATTATCACACCCATAAAACATTCTAGACATTGTTCGGAATCCAACTCTACCCCAATTTAAGACTCTTAATAATTTAGATTTATTATTTCCACCATCAAACATATATAAGTGAGGGAATGATCCTCTTATACTTATATTATATATTCCTGCAGTTGAATATGTATGAGTTGGATTTGATGAATATCTTATACTCTCCTCAGGTGATCCGTCACCCCAATCAATATAGTAATCCCAATTCCAATCTTCATTATTACCGGTAGGTAAAGTAAATTCATTGACATCCATATTCCACTCGGTTATAAATAGGTTAGGACAAGTTCCCCATACTGGTTTATATTCAATTAATATCGGACAATTTGTAGAAAAATTAAATGGTTCAGCTCCCAATTGACTTACACACCAACCACTTAAATCTTGATTGAACGATGACGCATTTGAAAACATATAAATCATATTGGTTACATTTGAAACATTCCAATCATTTAATGGTTGATTAAACGATGACGCATTTGAAAATATATAAGACATATTAGTTACATTTGAAACACTCCATTTATTTAAAGGTTGATTAAAATCTAAACAATTCCTAAACATACTTGATATACCAGTTACATTTGAAACATCCCAATCATTTAAAGGTTGATCGAATAAATAACACCCATAAAACATTTTATCCATACTAGTTACACTTGAAACATCCCATTTATTTAAAGGTTGATTAAATACAAAATCTTGTCTAAACATACCACTCATATTAGTTACAGATGAAACATCCCAATCATTTAATGGTTGATCAAAAACTGAACACCCATAAAACATACTTGACATATTAGTTACAGATGAAACATTCCAATCATTTAATGGGCTATTAAATAACGAGCAACCAAAAAATAAACTACCCATATTTTTTACATTTGAAACATCCCAAGAACTTATATCACAATTTAATGAAGTACATCTATAAAACATATAACTCATATCAGTTACCGATTCTGCACCAGTTAAAACTTCTGGAACATAAGTTAAATTATCACACCCATAAAACATTCTTGACATCGACCTGAATCCGACTCTACCAAAATTTAAGACTCTTAATAATTTACTTCTTTCAGTTAAATTATTTATATAAAGATGAGGGAATGAACCTCTTATACTTATATTATATATTCCAGCAGTTGAATATGTATGAGTTGGATTTGATGATGATGTTATGTGTTCTTCAGGTGATCCGTCGCCCCAATCAATATAGTAATCCCAGTTATAAGTATTATTTGTTCCTGTAGGTAAAGTAAATTCATCAACATCCATATTCCACTCGGTTATAAATGAATTTTGAATCACTCCAATATCTATATTTTTCTGAATTGAATATTCATTTGTTGAGTTATATATTTTACTTCTAAACGAATATATAATATCATTTGGGTATTTTACCCATATATCTTTTTTTACTTGCCCTTGTCCATAAGGTATATTTAAAGATGTTGAATATGTTCCGCCTGATTCAAATGAAATTTCAAAACCATCAACAGATTCTACTAATATATTTTCTGTTAAATAATATCCATTTATTGTATATTTTTGTGGTATATCTTTTTTAAAATCATAAAAACTATTCATATCATATTCAATTGATAATCGAGGTACATATATTTCTCCATAAATATATACTTCTTCCAATATCTTATCATTATATAATTTTAACAATCCATCATAATATTTACCTTCTGTGTTATTTAATTTAACATATATTTTAGTTAAAGATATATTATTATTAGATGGTGATATAGATAGGTTATTTACCCAATTTACTTTATCAGTAGATATTAAAAAATCAGCATCACATTGTAAAATTAAATCATCTATAATATCAAATGCAGTAAATTGAATATACTGATTATCATCGTTACCAATTATCTTATCTGATAAATAATCTATTTTTAAAATTGGTATTAATTCTGGATCAGTTGTTATAATTTTATTAATATTATATATATTACCAAAAATATTATTATTATTTTTTGTTTGTGGTAATGAGACAGTTTTTGAAAAATCATTTTTAATTTTTGAAGGATCAAAAATATCATTTAATTGTTTAGTTAATAAAATACTAACATCATCATCCAAATCAACTTTTCGACCACCGATAAATAATTCTATTTTTTTAGACATACGTATTTATTATTTTTTCTTCGGCTGTTATAGATAATTGTAATAATTCATTCTGGTTTTTACTATTTTTCAATTCAAAAGAATCATAAATTATATTTACTGATATAATTTCATCATCATTTAATGAATATAACCACACATACTTAGTATAAATGATATCCTCTAAATATTTATATAATTCCTCATCTATATAATAAGAATTTAATGAATATCTTTTCTTATATTCTGATAAATATTGCGGATTGCTATCATATGACGAATCACCATAAAAATTACCATTTTGAAAACTTCTTTTATATGTTTTATATCTTTTACTATTACTTTTTACAGATTGTATATTATTACCAGTCATTATGATAGAATCTACACCACCTCTTCTATTCACCCAATATAATTGATATAAGTCTTTATTTATACAATTTTTATCAAGTATATCAAAATATATTCTTCTACTATTATTTTCATCATCATTATCAATTTCAAAATCAATATAATAATCCTTTAATTCTTTATTAATATCATTATCATTTATTTTTAATTTAACATTATATAAACTCATTTTATTATTATTATTTTTTATTGACAAGTTCCCCATAGTGGCATAAATCCACTTTGAATTGCAGAATTTAGAGCGAAGTCAGTTGGTTCTGTTGGTATAAGCGAAACACACCAACCTGATATATTTTGATTAAAACTCCAAGTACCTTCTAACATCCAATCCATATTAGTTACATTTGATACATTCCAGTTATTTAAAGGTTGATTAAAATCTAAACATTGGCTAAACATATATCTCATATTTTTAGCCCTACTAACATTCCAACTATTTAAAGGTTGGTTGTATCTATGACAATTTTTAAACATACTATCGAATGATTCGACATTTGATGTATCCCAGGAAGTTAGATTCTGATTAAAATTTATACAAGAATAAAACATATATCCCATATATTCAATATTATGTGTGTTCCAACCAGATAAATCACAATTTAATTCTCCACATCCGAAGAACATACTATCGAACGATTTTACTAAATTATGACCAGATAAGACATTTGGGACATAAGTTAAATTTCTACATCCGCTAAACATTCTAGACATTGTTCGGAATCCAACTCTACCCCAGTTTAAGACTCTTAATAATTTATCACGCTGTGTTAAATCGTTATCAATTAATAAATGAGGGAATGATCCTCTTACACTTATATTATATATTCCTGCAGTTGAATATGTATGAGTTGGATTTGATGATGATGTTATGTATTCTTCAGGTGATCCGTCACCCCAATCAATATAGTAATCCCAATTCCACCCTGTATATGAACCAGTTGGTAAATAAAATTGACTTGTATCCATATCCCACTCAGTTATAAAAGGATCATTGTAATCTATATTGCAGTTATCTATTGATAATAATTCATTATCAATTATATTATTATCAAAAACTCTATTTTCAATGACTTTAAATACACAATTTGATTCAATAAATGGGTTACTACTATCAATTGTGATAAAAAACGGTGCCCCTTTTAATATTTTATTTCTTTTTGGGTTTAAATTATTTCTTTTTGTATTACTATACAAAAAATCATTTAGAATATAATCTTCTTGTGTACTTAAATAATAATATTTATCATTATTTTTAATAAAATCATTTTTAATATCATACGTCTTACCAAAAGATTTATTATCTTTTAATTTTTGCCATTCTGTAAATTTTAAATTTTTTCCATTTAAATTAATTATACCAGAATATATTAAAGAATCACTATCATCATATACTCTATAATATACATCTTTTTCAAATGTATTAACGACTTGAAAATCATAAATAGAATTTATATCAAATCCGCTATAATCTACAACATCTTTTATATATTTTTCTATTGATATACCTATACTTTCATCATATGGTTTTTTATAAAAAACACCATCGTAATATTTTGTTATATCTACCCCATCACCTATTTTTAAATATATTTTATTGGATGTTGTGTATATTGTTAATTCGATTGGACTATTTTTTGGATTTTTCATTTTTTAATCTGTTATTTTTATATATTTTAAGTTCCATTCCTTTACATCTTTTTTCCAAGCATTTATTAATTCCGTTTTAAAATCTGTTGTTGTTGCTAACTCTACACTACCTTTAAATAAATTTTTTGGTTTTATTCCATCTTTACCAATTTTTCTAGCAATTAAAAAACTTAATTGTTTTTCTGTTATATTTGGTTCTCTTGGTTTTATGTTTTTATCTTTTATCCATTTAGTTATTGCACTAATTGGTGGCATCTTACCTGGTTTTCTACCATTTTCTATCCACTTCCAATAATCATCAAGTTTCATAACTATTTGATAATTATGTTCTAATATATTTACAGATATATTTACAGATTCTGCAATTCTATAATTTCTACTCTGAAGTTCTCCTTTATATATATCTTCTATATTTTTAGCATAATCATTTAAAAATTTATTTAAATTTAAAAACTCCATTATAATATTTTATTTTTTATTTCACTATTTCTTCTATTTGTCTCGTCGTTAATATAAGATAAAGTATTTAAAAATTCCAAAACATTTAATTCATAGACATCATCCCAACTTCTGTTAGTATCTTTTGCAACTCTATCAATACATCTAACCCATCCCCATTTATCGGTATATTTCTCCTTAGTATCTTGTTCTTCCATTTCTCCGCTATCATCATTATCTTCATCTTCTTCATCTCTGTATCCAAGGAGATTTTTATATAATTTATTAAACGATTCAAAACTTGCGAAAAAAAAACCATAAGTGAATTAGCTAATACTATATTAATATTATTATAAATAAAATCTATAAAATCTTCCTCATTATATTCAATATTAATAACTTCATTTTTTCCGAAAATATTTCTTTTGTATTTAATTGGCCTCATAAATATTGATAGAATTCTATGTATATTTTTTGGATCATTCGCTAACTCATTAAAATTAATATATTCAGTAATTGTTAATTTATTTATTTCTTTGTTTATATTAATATATTCAAATTGACACCCATTATTATCAATAACATATAATCTATTATCCAATTTAATAATATCAGGTATTTTAATTTGTTTAATTTCTTTATTAATAAAATCAATATTGGTAAATAATTTATTCAATTTATAAAATGACATACTTTCAAGTTCATCTATAGAATAATTAGTAACAATAGATAATATTGATATATTTTTATCAAGTAAATCATCATCATTATCTAATACATCCTTTATCTTAAAATAATCATTAATTGATATCTTACTCCAGTTATCTTTATAAAATTGTATATTTTCCATATGTACTACCTTTTATTAATTTTTCATCCACCGCATAACAAAAAACATCTCTTATATCATCATTCGGTGGATAGTTACTTGTTACTTCATCTATTAATAAATTATTCCAACTACCATTTAATAATTTTACTCTTCTACCTTCAACAATAGGAGATATAGCATTCAATCTTACTATCTTACTATCTTTTGGCTGAATCTCTATTATATTTAAATTTGTATCATTCTTTAATTGTTGTATAATCGACTTACCACTTGCCTTCCCTTCTAAGTATATTTTATTAGATTTTTGTACTACTCTTTTTATACTTTTTATCAAATCAGGAAACTCTTCCTTTGATCTATATAAATTAGTTATATATAATTGATTATCCATTTTAAAACATTCTAATATAACATTAAAATCAGCATCCTTACCACCATATGCAGTATCTAAAAAATATTCATATTCTATCTTCTTATCTTTTATTAATTCTAAAAAATAATTTATATCTATTATATCCAACCATTCTTTTTTAATTATACTATCTTCATCATTATCAGGGTTTTGTAATATCTGAGCATTGTAATTCTTTGATCCTAACATAGTTTTTAATTGGTTGAGTGCTTTTTCATTTAATCTATCAACATCCAAGAAACCATTTATATATTTTTCTTTTAAATTATTTGGTTTTAAGCAATCGTTTAAATAACCAGGTAAAACAATATGTTTATATGTTCCAATAGATAACAAATAATTAGTTAAATCTAATTGATGTAATCTCTGTTGAACAAATATCATTAAAGAATTTAATTTATCTGTTTTTCGGGTTGATAATGTTCCTGTTACCCAATCATTTACCCTTTTTCTTTCAACATCAGAATATATTGTTTGTAAATTTTGAACATCATCACAAATTATTATATCTCCGTGCATACCTAATATATTACTACCAGTTGAAGTAACGAATCTACCACCTCCATCTCTTGTTTTATAATTGGATTTAGTATTCTCGTCATCTTTTAATATAATATTAGGGAAGTAATCAATAAACTTGTTAGACAACATCAGATTTCTCGTTTTCATACTCAATTCTAATGCAATAGTATTGGAATATGACGCTGTTATTATTCTAGTTGTTGGTTTATTTATTAATATCCAAGCAGGAAGTAACACTGAAATTATCATACTTTTAGATGTCCCTGGAGGACAATTAATAATAATATCAGATTTCTTTTCCTTACCTTCTAATAATAATTGTATATCTTCTTGTAGTGTATTGGATAGATATTCAATATGCCAATTCCAAACTGGTATGGATGTATCAGCTTGTTCCCAAAATTCCTTAATGAAAAAATAAAAATCCCTTTTACAAAGTTCAGCTTTTATCTTTTCCTGTATCTTTGGTATTTTTATCATTTACTTTATCAACTAATTTTAAAAATTGTTCAAGTTCTTCTTTTGTTAACTTAGACAAATCTATATCTTCCTTTACTTCCTCTAATTTTATATCTTGACTTGATAATTTAGGAACAACATATGGTGATAAGTCAATAATTAATTTTAAAGCTTCTTTTGGATTAATATCTGCTACTTGTTTTAACCATTTTTCAAAGTTATCAATATTATTGGTTATTAAATTTTTAAAAGCATCTTTAATATCTCTATTAACTTTGTTCCTAACTCCTTTTGGTCTACCCCTTGGTAATCCCTTGCCAGTTGGATTATTAACCTTACCAAGAGATGCTACCCTAACCTTTTTTTCTGGTTGTAGTGGACTTACTTGGAGATTTTTTTCTAACTGGTTTTTTGGTGTTGTCTTTATTGTCCTCGGTTTCCTTGTCGTTGTCTTTTTTACTTGATTCGATTTTTCCTGTTTTTTCTCTTTCATCATTAATAAATTCAATTTTATTATTAAAGTATATCATACCAATTTTTTTAATTAACTTTAATATACAATTATTACAACTTAGATTCAAATTATTATCATTAGTATATTTTTTATAAATAACTACTATATTATTTATGATATTATAATCGACAACTCTTAAAAAATCATTATACACTACTTGGTGTAATAATTTTTCATATTCTTTTAATTTTAAAAAATCTTCCTTAGTCAATTGTATCATATATCTTGCTTATTATTTTTTGTATAAATATATGTATAGTTTTTAATAAATTTGTGATAATAGTAGATAAAAAAGCAAATAAACTAGCAAAGAATAAACTATATAATATATTATAATTGAACATACTATAAATCAAAATAACCCAGAATGTCATACAAAGAGAACATTCAAAAGGTTTAAAATCAAAATCTTTATATGGTATTTTTTTATTAAATAATTTCCATATAAATTTTTTAATCGATGATACTATACCACTTATATCTATTATAAATGATACAATAAATGATATTATTAATAAATCTAACATAAATTATCAATTATTTTTTTTCTCACAACCTGAACAACACTTCCAATTTTTCTGTAAGATATACCACAATAATGCTCTGTTTTTCTGAGTGATCCACATTCTAAATATAAAAGAAATATTCTCTTTTCATAACTTTTAATAATTTCTTCGTTATTTAGTATTTTTAATATTTTTAGTATTTTTAAGGGTGATTCATTAAAGATGTCACCTTTTGGATATTTATATTCTGATTCCAAATCATACACATTTATATATTTATTCATTTGTTATATCTTCTCTATTTTTATCCCATTTTTTATATATATTAAAAAAAGTAGATGATTTTGAATAATTCTGCTTTTTCATCACAGAATAAATATAATTAATATTTTTACCTCTTTTTCTTAAATTATCTAATATTGGTAATTCTAATATCAATAAAAAAATATGTTGTTTAAAATCATCCCTATATTTTATAGGAATATAATTATTACTATATTCATCTATTATTTTAATTTCTTCTGAATTTAACATAATTAAAATAATAATTTTTTAAAACCAAATCCCATATTAATTGGTATAATATAGGATAATTTTGGTATTTTTTCTGAATATTTAGCAGTATATTTTGGCATCATATACTTACATAATAATGGATTTGTTGGTCTTATTAATTCATCCACTTGTCCGGGAAATAATACTTCATTTCTTCTATCTATTATATCACTATTGAATATCTTCTTTGCGTTAAATATTATACATTTATAATCAGTTGTATCATCCTCTATAACATTCAAATACCATACTTTATCTACTCCTATATTCCTTGATTTATCTAAAAGTCTTTGCATTTTATCATATTCAAAAACTAAATTTTCATAAAACCTTTTCCTTACTTTTATCTCTACTAATATACTTTCATCATTATTATAAATAATAAAATCATTAGTAGAATAATTATCAAACTCCTCCTTTATTATTGTTTCTTGTTTATTTTCAAATATTTTATTTAAATACTTTAACCCCTTTTCATTACTATCTTTTGCTAACCTATCAAAATTATTCATAATCGTATCTTTTTTATTTTTATATATTAAATAAAAAAACTCACTTTTTTCTATTTTTAGTATATAATGGAAAAATGGGTTATTTTATTAACCCATTTTTAAAAATTATAAACTATTTTTTATATCATCTATACGATCTTTTAAATTATCATAAAACTCTATCATCTTATCATTTGAAGATTTTGATATTTGATCAAGTTGATCAACATAATCATTATATAAATTATCAACCTTATCAGAAAAATCATCACTTAATATACTCATCTTCATATGAATAAAATCTATAAAATTTGTAGCCTCTGAATCTAATGACCTTTTTAATAATTCTAACTTCTTATCTAATTCTATTTTATTCATATTTTATTATTTTTTTTATTTTTTTTGTATAGTTTCATTATATTCAATTTGTTTAAATATGGAATATAAATCTACAAAATAATCTTTTTTAAAAAATCTTTCATTATTTTTTATGTCATTAAATTCTTTAAAATATTTTATTATTATACCAATATAAGTAGAATAATCATAATCTATATCATTTTTTCTTACTATATAAATATAATTTAATAATAATTTAGTGAATAATTCCTTATAATATGTTTCATTTTTTAAAAAATTAAAATCAAATTTATCAATTATAATACTATATTTATAATCCAATATAGATAAAGTATTTATATTACCAACTTCTTCTGAAAATGAATTAAGTATTTTAAAGAATTGATAATCATTTTCATAGACCAATATATCTTCTTTGAAATATTTTTTCTTAAAAAAATGTTCTGGTCTTTCGTTATTAAAATTAAATTTTAAATAAATATCAAATTTATTATTGTTTTTATTAACTATATCTGAAATTAATTTATCAAAATCAATATTATTTATAAAATAATCAAATAATAATCTTTCTCTACTTAATACTTTTTCGTCATCTGTATCGTTTTCATTTTTAACATTATATTCGTAAATATAATCTTTAATGAATTTATTTAATTCATTTCTGTGTTCTGTGTTTTTTAATCTTCTCATAATTTATTATTTTTTTTTATTTTTAAAATTTTATTATTTCTTTGTTCTATTTTTGTTGGGTATTTAATTATTATTTCTTTAACATATTTATATGTATAAATAATATCATATTTATATAAAATAATTTGAAAATTCCTAATATCATCATAATTTCTTTTTTTATAATATTTATAAAAATAATTCTTCCTATATTCTTCATCATTAAAATAATATAAATTATCACCATCTATTCTTTTTTCTACATAATCGAATTCGCAACTACAACTTGTTTCTTCATTTATAAAATATATAATAATTATTGTTTTATATTTTGGATATTTTTTAAAATTCCTAATATATATTTTATAAAAATTAAAAATATATTTAACTATTATTCTTAATAATCGTATATAATCTTTACTTTTCATCTTGAAATAATTTAATTTAAAAATTATTAATATTTCTATAATTATAATTATTATCTTCAAATACATCATCTTCTTCGTTATAAGTATCATAATATTTACCATATAACTTTTTAATTATATTCTTTTCTTCTTTTGGTGCACTATCATAAATATTATCAAATAATTCAGTAACCATTTTATTTATGATAATATAAGGAGAAGTTTTATAAAAATCAGCTAATGATAATACTTTTGATTCAATATCCTTTCTTAATTTCATATTATTGTATTATTTTTAATTTATATATTAAATAAAAAATATGACTTTTTTCCAAAATATAATTCTTATTTTAAATAGGTTATTTTAAACAAAAAATCCTTTTATGATATAATATACCATAAAAGGATTTAAACTATCCATATACGGATAAAAACCATCAAAGATTAAAAATTATGAACATCAAAATTAGGGCAAGTTTTATTCTTATCGAAATAACAATGTGGATAAATATCTGTAGTATATAAATCATATTCTTTCATCAAATCATATAATAATGTTTTTAAATTTTTAAATTGAATTTCAGTAAATTTATATTTACCACCCAAACATATACCTATACTATCACCATTTTCATCTTCACAATGTGCCCCTTTTTCCCATAATGCTCTACCAATTTGTATTTTACCATCTTTTCTAATATAAAAGTGATATCCTACCTTTTTGAATCCTCTGGCTAAATGCCACTCATTTATTACACTTATATCATCGTGATAATCATAATCACTATCACTACAATGAATAATTATTTTATTTATCTTTCTCATATAATTTTTTTTTATTTTATATATTAAAACTAAAAAGTAAAGTTTAGATATATAAAATAAAAAAACTTAACTATGTATATTAAAGATGTTGAATTATTTAAAGAAATTGTTATTAGTAAAGGTAAAGGTAAACTTACACCGGATGCAGAAAAAATGTTAATTCTAATATGCGAAAATTTATGGAAAAAATTTGATAACAGAATACCAATTAGTAAAAGATATGACGTGTATATGAATGGTGTTGAAGTTATTTTTAAACAGTGGAATAAATTTGATTGTAAAAAATACGAAAAAGCATTACCTTATTACACTGAAATAGTTAAAAGAGCATTCGCAAATGGATACAATAAGATTGTTGATCCTAAAAGAAAAGAAATAAATTTTATTTACTTTTAAAAAAAAGAGGTTATAATATTTGCGCTTATATTATAACCCCTTTCCTACACACACTTAGAAGGTTTAATGGTAAATTATATAGTTAAATTTATTTAAAAAGTTTAAAAAAAATCGGGGCAAAATATTTAAAATATATAAATCCTCTGAAATGATACTTCAATTTCTTTGAAAAACACTGGAAACCCAAAAAAAATAGATAAAGTAAAGTATAATATATATCATAATCTTTCACGTTTTTTCGTTCGCTATATGATTATCAGATAATTACAAAGGTTTAAAATCATTATGAAAAAGAGGCAAATGTTAAATTTTAGAAGGTTTATTTTATTTTAAACTTTTTTATCATTGATATTTAAATACTTAAATTATATTTTATCAAAAATGGAAAAAACTTATATTTTTTTTTATTAATATATAATATTAAAAAACAATTAGAATTATGAAAAGATTTAGAAATACAGATTATTATGTAAATGATATTGGTGAAGTATATAGTGATAAGAATAAAAGATTTAAACTATTAAAACCAAATATATTGAATAGTGGTTATTTACAATACTCATTATTTATTGAAGGAAAAAGAATAAATATTTTAGCACATAGAATTATTGCTGAATGTTATTTACCTGATTATAATAATAACTTACAAGTTAATCATATAAATGGTGATAAAAAAGACAATAGAATTTTTAATTTAGAAATGAATACTTCAAAGGAGAATATAAGTAACTATAAAAAATCAATTGGTGAAAAACCATATATCTTTAAAGTTACATTAAATAAAAAAACTATATTATTAGATACATTAAAAGAAGTTGCTGATTATTGTGGTTATAAAAGTAGAGGATCTGTTTATAACCCATTAGTTAGTAAAGATGAACATAAAACAAATAAGGGTTATATTATTTCTAGATATTATTTATAACCCTTATTTCTAACTATTTTATCTCTACTTGTTATACTGCAATCTTTTTCGTGTAGTAGGTAATTATCAGTTAATTACAAAGGTGAAAACTCTGTAAGTAATTGATAATTTTTAATAGATTGAATATTAGTTTTTTATCTTTACTTATTATTCTGTACATTTTTAATTAATAATTTTACTCAATATTTTTTCATATACTAATATAAAGTATTAAAATCCTTTTAAATATAGTTTTTAATAGATTTAATGACTTTAACTCCCTTTTCAGTATAATATACCAAAATAGATTTTAAACCCGTTAAAACTGATATAATATATCTTTAAATAGATTTATTTATATTTAATCGGCATCAAATAATTTTAGGTAATAGATATTGTTTTTTAATGTGTTTTGGCGCAACTAAATATTTTTTTGTAATAGAAGTGTTGATTTTAAAGGTTTTTTTTTGAAGTGGCTCAAAAAAGTGCATTACGTCGGTATATTGTCTTTTTAAATTTAAATATAATATATAATAATATTAAATAATTAAATATATATATCTACGTAATGCACTTTTTTGAGCCACTTTTATTTCTTTAAATATTTAAACCATTTAATACCAATCTATTACAAAAAAAGATAAATATTTTATTATTTATAATAATTCTAAATAAATATAAATAACAGATAATCAATTGAATATAAAAATCTATTACAAAAATGGAAAAAACTTATATTTTTTATTGAATATATAATTATGTAAAGTTTTAAATTTTCATTTTTATTTTGGTTTTAGTGGCGAGTATCGGCCAAATATTCGCCACTTTTTTAAAACTAAAATAAAAATAAACAAAAATAAAAACCAAAAAAAATGAAACATCAAACAGAATTCTACACCTATTACCCAGAGAAGATAAAAGTTATTGGAATAGTTCCGATCAAAAGAATGAATTATTATATGAGAAGATATAATAAAAAGAAAAGAATTTATTTTTATACATTGTGGTTAAATTCTATTTCTTATATTTTTGAATATCTTTCATATAAAGAGATTTATTTTATGGTTAAATCTATGGGATTATCTGATTTACCTGATGAATATATATTACATACTTTAAAGAATTATAATATTCATAATAATCATTTTTATATTTATACCAATTTCAAATGGAATAAAGAAAAACTATATTCTACATTTAAAAGTAAAATAGAAGTAGATAAATATAAAAGAAGTATAATAAATAAATATAATAGATTAAAATTTAGTAGTAAAAAAGAAGAAATAGTATTAGAGTATATCAAAAATAATAATGATATTACTAAAACAGAATTATTAAATAAAATTAAAAAGGATGTTTCTAAAAATACATTAAATAAAATATTAAAAAATAATGATATAGAATTATCAAAGAATAATTTAAATAAAAAAATGATTGACGAAAAACTAAAAGATTTATTTAAATATAAAGTTGAAAAAATATCTAAAAAATTAACCAACCAATTGTTGGCAAACTATTGTGGTGTAAGTCTATCAACCTTTAAAAGGTATATAAAAGATAGTGAATATAAAAAAGAAATTAAACAATTTAATATTTATTTAAAAAATAAGATTCTGTAAAAACTTTTGGTCATTAAAAATATTTTTATTATATTTGTATATTAAATTAAAACAAAAACCTAAAAATTATGAAAAGAATTATTACTATTTTATTTTTATTATTATCAATATCAACTTTTGCACAATTAAGTAAAAGTGTATATGTTGATTTTGGGTATGATAACACAAATTACTTTTATTACCAGGTTGATAATAGTATTATTATCGATAAAATGGTATATGTGAATAAATCTTTATTTACTAATATTGGAATTGATATAAATTATAAATTTAACAATTTTAATTTTAGGGTTTTTTCTGAAAATAAAACACATATTGATCCCATAAAAATATATTCATATCGTCCTCATTTAATTGATTTTGATATTGGTGCTGAAATTAATTATAATAACATATCTTTTATTTATAAACATAGATGCACACATTCTATTGATATTCTTAGTGTTAAAGGGGGTTATGATATATTTTTTATAAGATATAAAATAATTTAATTTATATTTATTCTAAATAATAATTAAATAATTGATTATTAATATAATATGTAATTTTTAATAAAAAAACGGAAAAAACTAATATTTTTATTTAATATATAATATATAAGTTCTTTTAAATAGTTCATTTTTGTTTTAGGAGTAGGGAGTTGCTTCCCCTACTCCTTTTTTAAACAAAAATGAAAATTGAAAAAATTAAAAATAAATAAAACAAAAATGAAAACAAAAATGAAAACAGATTATGAAAAACAAGTTGAATGCGATGAAACTTTTGAAAAAATAAGAAATTATGTTCAAAATATATATGATAAATATGGTTATGATAAAATGGTCGAATATGTTATTTTTTTAAAAAAAATGAATATAATCAAATACTATAAAATAGAAAGATATAATCAAACAATTAATTATAGTACAAGTATAGAATGTGATTATAATTTATTTAATCGATTAATGAAAATTGAAAAAATTAAAAATAAATAAAACAAAAATGAAAACAAAAGTGATTAATAGATTAAATAATTTATGTCCATCGGAATTACAAGATTTTTTCTTATATTTAGCAAGTAAAAGGATATATTTATCAGATTTTAAACTTAAATTTACAGATGAACAATATTATACTTTTTTAGATAGTTTATATGATATTTATATTAAAAAACTGAAGGTGTAAAGGTATAAGATATAGTCTGCAAAACTATAGAAATCAGTTCGATTCTGATCACCTTCTCTTCGTTCATTTTTATAATTTAAACCCCTTTAAATTAATTTAAAGGGGTTTTCTTTATTCGATTTTTAAATCTTTATTTATAGATTTTATAACTTTGTTCCAAATATCATATCCTAAAATTTTTGACATATTATTTATAATACTTCTAAACTCGTTTAATGCTATTAACATCATAAATATACTAAACATATATTTGTGTCCAAAAACAGCACATATAAAAATATAATCAAATATATAACCTACTAATGTTATTAATGAATATCCAAATAATTTAGTAAATGTTTTAAATAATTTTTTATATGATATTTTTTCTTTTTTTTGTTTTGCTACCCATATACCTGATATTAAATCAAGTATTACAAATAGTAACAAAAAAGATAATTGGTATAACATTGGCGATATAAAAGTATATATTGCAGCTATAGTTAAAAAAATCCAATCGGGTACTTTTGATATACTCGTTAAAGGTTCCATTATTTGTGTATTTATATTTTTCATTTTAAATTAAAAATTCTCTGTTATTTCCTGTGTTTTTTGGGTTCAATTTAATATGTACCTTACCTGTATTATCAACCATTAATGGTACTTGTTTTTTTAATGTTACATCAAAATTGGTTTC
>Ga0265293_10003888_pt1 | contig 27153 bp, 23 predicted proteins | sample Munlanlewell138R_FD_192505 | JGI IMG/M metagenome (GOLD analysis project Ga0265293, IMG submission 192505) | Leachate microbial communities from a municipal landfill in Southern Ontario, Canada - Leachate well 138R | ecosystem: Engineered > Solid waste > Landfill > Unclassified | place: Canada...
TGGACGTGCGCCCCGTGCGCGATCCCTCCTACCTGGAAGGCAAGGACCTCGAATTCAAGGTCATCAAGCTCGATCGCAAGCGTAACAACGTGGTGGTCTCCCGCCGCGCCGTGGTGGAGCAGGAGAGCAGCGGCGAGCGCGAAGCGCTGCTGGAGAACCTGCAGGAAGGCCAGCAGGTCAAGGGTATCGTCAAGAACCTCACCGACTACGGCGCCTTCGTGGACCTGGGCGGCATCGACGGCCTGCTGCACATCACCGACATGGCGTGGAAGCGCGTCAAGCATCCCTCCGAGGTGGTGAACGTCGGCGACGAGATCGACGTGAAGGTGCTCAAGTTCGACCGCGAGCGTCAGCGCGTGTCCCTCGGCCTCAAGCAGTTGGGCGAGGATCCATGGGAAGACATCACCCGCCGTTACCCGGTGGGCACCCGCCTGTTCGGCAAGGTCACCAACCTCACCGACTACGGCTGCTTCGTGGAAATCGAAGAGGGCGTGGAAGGCCTGGTGCACGTCTCCGAGATGGACTGGACCAACAAGAACATCCATCCGTCCAAGGTCGTGCAGATGGGCGACGAGGTGGAGGTCATGGTGCTCGACATCGACGCCGAACGCCGTCGTATCTCCCTGGGCATCAAGCAGACCCAGTCCAACCCGTGGGAAGTGTTCTCCGCCACCCACAACAAGGGCGACAAGGTCGCAGGCAAGATCAAGTCCATCACCGACTTCGGCATCTTCATCGGCCTCGATGGCGGCATCGACGGTCTGGTGCACCTGTCCGACATCTCCTGGAACGAGACCGGCGAAGAAGCCGTGCACAAGTACAAGAAGGGCGATGAACTGGAAGCCGTGGTACTGGCCATCGATCCTGAGCGTGAGCGCATCTCGCTCGGCATCAAGCAGCTCGAGAAGGATCCCGTCTCCGCCTATGCCGCTGAGCATCGCAAGGGCGCAGTGGTGAAGGGCACGGTCAAGGAAGTGGACGCCAAGGGCGCTCAGATCGAGCTCGAGGACGGCACGGTGGGTTACCTCCGCGCCTCCGAGATCTCCCGCGACCGCGTGGAAGATGCCCGTAGCGTGCTGAAGGTGGGTGACACCGTCGAAGCCAAGTTCATCGGCATCGACCGCAAGAACCGTATCGTCAATCTCTCCATCAAGGCCAAGGACAGCGACGAGGAGGCCGAGGCGATGCAGGACTATCAGCGTTCTGCGCCGACCGGCACCACCTTGGGCGACCTGCTCAAGGAAAAGCTGGAGAACAAGTAAGACGATAGTCGTGCTTCGGGAGGCCCTCCGGGGCCTCCCGTTTTGAATGGGATGTGATCAATGACCAAGTCGGAGCTGATCGAAATCCTCGCCCAGAAACAGGGCCCACAGCTGGCACACCGCGACGTGGAGTTGGCGGTCAAGACCATGCTCGAACACATGGCAGACACCTTGGCCAACGGAGAACGCATCGAAATCCGTGGCTTCGGCAGTTTCTGCCTGCATTTCCGCCCGCCGCGCATGGGGCGCAACCCCAAGACCGGCGAAGCGGTCGCGCTGCCGCCCAAGAACGTGCCGCACTTCAAGCCCGGCAAGGAATTGCGTGAGCGCGTGAATCACACCATAAGCCTAGAGCCGGCCGAATCCGCAGTGTCCTGAGCGACAAGACGCGGCCGTGCAAAGGGAAAGCAGACAGTAGATGAAACGCCTTCTCGTCCTTGTCGTTTTGCTGTTTGTCGTAGCCGTCGGCCTCAGCTTTGCCGCGCTCAACACCCAAAGTGTCCTCATCCGTTTTTACGTGGGCGACGTGAACGCGCCGGTGTCGCTGGTCGTGGTCATCGCCATTGCTGCCGGTGCCTTGCTCGGCATCCTGGCGTCCATGGGCGTGGTGCTCGCCAAGCGCTATGAAGTTTCCTCCCTGCGCAAGCGCATCACCCTGTGCGAGCGCGAAGTGCGGAATCTTAGGGAGCTCCCCTTCAAGGACCAGTGATATGGGCCTTGAAATCCTGTTCCTCCTGCTACCGTTCGCCGCCCTGACGGGATGGTTGCTCGGGCGAAAAGGCCCACAGTCCGGGGAGTGCGTCCGCTCCCGCGACCTGTCTCAAGGCTACCTGCAAGGCCTCAATTACCTCATCAGTGAACAGCCGGACAAGGCCATTGAAGTCTTCGTCCGCATGCTCGAAGTGGACAGCGACACGGTCGAAACCCACTTCGCGTTGGGCAGCTTGTTTCGGCGCCGCGGTGAAGTGGATCGCGCCATCCGTATTCATCAGAACCTCATCGCCCGGCCGTCATTGTCGGTCAGCCAGCGCAACACGGCGCTTTACGAACTGGCGCGCGACTACTGCGGCGCCGGACTGCTCGATCGCGCGGAAAACCTGTTCCTCGAATTGGTCAACGATCCGGAATTTACCCAACGTGCGCTCACCCAGTTGCGCGACATCTATCAACAGGAAAAGGAATGGGAAAAGGCCATCGAAATGGCCGAACGCCTTGCCTACGTCGATAGCGTTCCCTTTGGCCCCACCATCGCCCATTACTACTGCGAGCTCGCCGAGGAAGCGCTGCAGCGCGCTGACCGTGACAAGGCGCTGCGCCTTGTAAAAAAGGCCCATTCCGCCGATCGCCAGAGCGTGCGCGCCAGCCTGCTCGAAGCGGAACTGCAGCTCCTGAACGAACAGCCCAAGGCCGCTCGCAAGGCCCTGGCGCGCATCGAACAGCAGGATCCGGAATTTATCTCCGAATCCATTGAAATGCTTCACCGCAGCTATTCCCAAACCGGCACACCTGCCCAGTTTGGCGAACAGCTGGCGCGCCTGCTCGAAACCTGCCGCAGTGCCTCGCTGTTGCTGGCCTACACCGAACACCTGCGCACGCAGCAGGGCAGCGCCGCCGCCGCCGCCATGCTCACCGAACGCCTGCGCGCCCAGCCGTCCATGGCCGGCCTGCGCGCCCTGGTCGGCATGAAGCTGGAAGAACAGCACGCCGGTTCGCGGGAAGACCTGCTGCTCATTCACGAACTGCTCAGCAAACAACTGGACGCCAAACCGCGCTATCACTGCCAATCCTGCGGTTTCGTCGGCAAGGTCCTGCACTGGCAATGCCCCAGCTGCAAACAGTGGAGCACCGTGAAGCCCATTCAGGGCATCGAAGGGGAATAGAACGAAGTACCCGTAGGAGCGGCCTCAGGCCGCGACGAACACATTCGACGGTCACGCGGCTAAGCTGCGTGACATCCAAGCACGCAACAAAAAGCCGGAACCAAACCCATGCCCATCATCGTCGCCCTCGATTACGCCAAACCTGCCGACGCCCTGGCCCTCATCGACCGTCTCGAGCCCGCTCGCTGCAAACTCAAGGTTGGCAAAGAACTGTTCACCCGCGGCGGCCCCGCGCTGGTCGAACAGCTGGTTGCCCGCGGCTACGACGTGTTCCTCGATCTCAAATTCCACGACATCCCGAACACCGTCGCCGGCGCCTGCGCCGCCGCGGCTGACCTGGGGGTGTGGATGGTCAACGTGCATGCCCTCGGCGGCCGGCGCATGATGGAGGCCGCCCGTGAGGCCATCGAAAAATCCGCGCACAGACCCCTGCTCATTGGCGTCACCATCCTCACCAGCATGGGCGAGGAAGACATCCGTGAAGTGGGATTGTCCGGGGTGCCCGCCGACAACGTGCTGCGCCTGGCGGCGCTCGCCAAGCAAAGCGGCCTCGACGGCGTGGTCTGCTCCCCGCGTGAGATCGAACCGCTGCGCAAACAGCACGACGCGAGTTTCCAGCTGGTCACCCCCGGCATCCGCCCCGCCTGGGCGGCTACCGGCGATCAAAAGCGCGTACTCACGCCCGCCGAGGCGGTTGCCGCCGGCGCCAGCCACCTGGTGATCGGTCGGCCCATCACCGGCGCCCCGTCACCCATCGAGGCCCTCGCACGCATCGAAAGCGAACTCGCCTAGTCCAATCAGCGACCCATCGCCCAGGGAGCGGGCGCCACGACCAAGCGCATGGGTCGCAAGACAAATCTTGCCCGGTCAAGAAATTCGTGGCAGCTTGCAGGGACTCTGATCGTGCAAGGACGCGCCATGGAGATCGTCACGGATGACTACGACAGCCCCTGGAAAGAGGCGCTGGAGCATTACTTTCCCGAGTTCATGAGTTTCTTCTTCCCCGGGGCCTATGCCGCCATTGACTGGCGTCGGGGCTACCGCTTCCTGGAGCAGGAACTCCGGCAAGTGGTGCAGGATGCGGAGCTGGGCAAGCGCTATGTCGACAAGCTGGTTGAAGTGGCCCACAGCGCGGGCGAGACAGGCTGGGTCTATATCCATATCGAGGTGCAGGGTAACCGCGAGGCGGGATTCGCAAAGCGGGTATTCACCTATCATTATCGATTGTTCGACCGATACGACCGGCCCATCGCCAGCCTTGCGGTACTGGCGGACGATCACCAAGGCTGGCATCCCCGGGGCTTTGGTTATGAGCTGCTGGGTTGCCGGATACAGCTGGAGTTCCCGGTGGTGAAGCTGCTGGAGTGGGACGGGCAACTGGAGGCGCTGCTGGTATCGGATAATCCGTTCGCGGTGGTCACCGCAGCCCATCTTTTGACGAAGCGCACCCGCAGGGACAGCCAGGCACGCTATGTGGCCAAACTGCGCTTGATCCGTATGCTCTATGAACGTGACTGGGACCGCCAGCGAATTTGGAACCTGATCACCGTGATCGATTGGCTGATGCGCCTTCCGGCTGAACTGGAAAGCCGGCTAAGGTACGATGTGGACTGTCTGGAGGAGGAGCGGCAAATGCGCTATGTCACCAGTTTCGAACGCATGGCCCGCGAGGAGGGCATGCAACAAGGCATGCAACAGGGCGAAGCGCGGGTACTGCGACACCTTTTGACGCGCCGTTTCGGCGCGTTACCGGAATGGGTCGAACAGAGGCTCAACTCAGCTACCGCCGAACAAATCGAAGCCTGGGCCGAGCGGGTGATCGATGCCGACAAACTCGAAACGGTGTTCCACTAAGGACGCTGATTAATTCGGTTTCGTCATGCCGGCGTACGGAATCCAGGTACCAAGGCTTCAGATCCTGGTTGCACTCGGAACATGACACCCCGGCTTCGCAACGCGCCTACAGCACCCCACTACGCAGACATAAGAAAGCCCTTATGTAGCGTTCTGGTACCGTACCGCGGCCTTTACCCCTCCAACTCCAGAAAAATCCTACAAACGAGCGCCAAATAGCCCGATACAATACGCCCTTATTCTTTTCCTCCGGCCATGGAAAAACGCGCTTTCCAAATCGTCCACCACGGCGGCGCCGACGGTGTGACCGGTTCCTGCCACGAGCTGCGCCTTTCCACCGGGAGCGCGGTATTGGTCGATTGTGGCCTTTTCCAGGGCTCCGAAATGGGCAGCGGCAGCGTGGCCAGCCCGGAAATCAATTTCCCCATCAACCACATCAAGGCCCTGGTCGTCACGCACGTGCACCTGGACCACGTCGGCCGCATCCCGTACCTGCTCGCCGCCGGTTTCGATGGCCCGATCTATTGCAGCGAGCCATCCGCCATTTTGCTCCCCCTGGTCCTGGAAGATGCCCTCGCAGTGGGCGCAACGCGTGACAAATCGCTGATAACGCGCGTCATCAGCCGTATACAGCAGCAAATCGTCCCCTTGCCGTACGGAAAATGGCACCCCCTGCCCGACGTCACCGCCGCCAGTGTGCGGCTCAAACGCGCCGGCCACATCCTCGGCTCCGTGTACGTGCAGTTCCGGTTGGGCACAGGCAAGGCCGCCCAGACCATCACCTTCTCCGGCGACCTCGGCGCCCCCTGGACACCACTAATCCCGGCCCCGGAGCCCTGCTGGGGCACCGACGTGCTGATCCTCGAAAGCACCTATGGTGACCGCCTGCACCAAGACCGCCAACACCGCCGCCTGGCCCTGAAAGCCGCCATCGAACGCGCCCTCGCCAACGGCGGCACCGTACTCATCCCCGCCTTCAGCATCGGCCGCACCCAGGAACTGCTCTACGAACTGGAAGACATCATCCACAAGTCCACCTTCCCATCCCCTCTCCCTCAGGGAGAGAACAGGGGAGAGGGGATCAACAATTCCTCATTCCGAGCAACACAGGGCGCTGTTGCCGATGTCGCCCTCCCACCCCCTCTCCCCCAGGGAGACGACTGCATGGATGCAGGAGATACGACTCCATCGACGGAGGAGGTAGACCGCGCCGGGAGCAGGCGGTCGAGAGCAACGCAGGGAGCAGTTGCCGAGGGCCGGGGAGAGGGGATCAAAACCCCCACAAAACAAACCCAAGCAATGGCGGCTGAAAAATCCCCCTGGCCCGACATCGAGATCATCCTCGACTCCCCGCTGGCCAGCCGCTTCACCGCAGTCTATCGCCAGCTCGAACCCTACTGGGACGCCGAAGCCCGACGCCGCACCCGCGCCGGCCGGCACCCTCTCGATTTTGATCAACTGACTACAATAGATACTCACGAAGATCACCTGCGTACGGTAGACTACCTCGCAAAAACAAAGCGCCCCGCCGTGGTCATCGCCGCGAGCGGCATGTGCACCGGAGGCCGCATCGTCAATTACCTGAAGGCGATGCTGGGCGACCCAAGGCACGACGTCATCTTCGTGGGTTACCAGGCCGCAGGCACACCGGGCCGGGATATCCAGAAATATGGGCCAACAGGGGGATGGGTCGAACTGGACGGCAAGCGCATCGATATCCGCGCCACCGTTCAGACCGTCTCCGGTTATTCAGCGCACGCGGACCAGCAGGATCTGATCCGTTTCGTGCAACGCATGCGAAAAAAGCCCACACTCGTGCGCCTGGTCCATGGTGACCAGCAGGCGAGGGCGGCGCTGGCCGACGAGCTTAGTCGTAAACTCGGCCAAGAAACAAAGGCCGTGGCATGAACGTCTTGTCGCACCTGTATGGTGAACTGGATAGTTCCGCCGCTCCTAGCCCTTTCTCTCCGTGGGATGATTGCCTGGATACAGGAGGTACGACTCCGAAGGGAGAGGTAGACCGCGCCCGGAGCAGGCGGTCGAGAGCGATACAAGGAGCGATTGCCGAGGGTCGATGAGAGGGAGAAAAACGGCCCGATCGCGCGACTGGATTCCATCGTCCCTCCCCCAAGGGAGAAGAGATGCGTGGTTTGGCACGTTTCGGAAGAACACATGAGCGAAACAGTACTCGTCACGGGCGGTGCCGGATTCATCGGTTCCGCTGTCATCCGTCAGCTGATTGCTGAGACGGACTGGCGCGTCATCAACGTCGACAGATTGACCTATGCGGGCAATCTCGACTCACTGCCGGGCGTGTTGGCCCATCCGCGCCATGTGTTTGAACAGGTGGATATCTGCGATGCGAAGGAAGTGGTGCGCCTGTTTCGGGACTATCAGCCGGCGGCTGTGATGCACCTTGCCGCCGAATCCCACGTGGATCGTTCCATTGATGGTCCCGCGGCCTTCATCGAAACCAACATAGTCGGCACGTACACGCTGCTTGAAGCGGCGCGTAGTTACTGGAACGGTTTGCAGGGAACGGAGAAAGAATCCTTCCGCTTTCACCACATCTCCACCGATGAAGTCTATGGTTCTTTGGGCGATACCGGCTTCTTCACCGAAGAAACGCCGTACGCGCCCAATTCCCCGTATTCCGCGAGCAAGGCATCTTCCGATCATCTGGTGCGCGCTTGGCATCATACCTACGGCCTGCCGGTGGTCACGACCAATTGCTCTAATAATTACGGCCCGTACCAGTTCCCGGAGAAGCTCATTCCGCTGGTCATCCTGAACGCCCTCGCGGGCAAGCCCCTGCCCATATACGGCAACGGCGACAACATTCGTGACTGGCTGTACGTGGAAGACCACGCGCAAGCACTTCGGTTGGTAATGGAGCAGGGCAGGGTGGGCGAGGTCTACAACATCGGCGGCCGCAACGAACGCACCAACCTGGAAGTGGTGCAAGCCGTCTGCGCGCTGCTCGACGAACTCGTTCCCGAGTCTTCCCACAGGCCGCACGCGCAGCTCATCACCTATGTGAAGGACCGCCCCGGCCACGATCAGCGTTATGCCATTGATGCGGACAAGATCGATCGAGAACTGGGTTGGAAGCCGCAGGAAACCTTCGAAACCGGTCTGCGCAAAACCGTTGAATGGTACCTGGCCAATCAGGCATGGGTGCGCAACGTTACCAGCGGCGCCTATCGCGATTGGGTGAGCAAGCAGTATGGCACCTGAGATACTGCTGCTTGGCGCCAACGGCCAGGTAGGCTGGGAACTGCGCCGTTCCTTGGCGCCGGTTGGTCGCATCACTGCGTTCAGCCGCGCCGAACTCGACCTGTCGATTCTCGATGACCTCGTGCGCGTCGTTCGTGAAGCGAAACCCTCCATCATCGTCAATGCTGCAGCTTATACGGCCGTTGATAAGGCGGAAGTGGATCAGGATATGGCCTTCCGCGTCAATGCGGAGGCTCCCGAGGCGCTGGCGAGCGAAGCAAAGCGTCTGGGCGCATTGTTGGTGGATTACTCCACCGATTACGTATTCGATGGCGCGCTCGAACGGCCCTATTTGGAAAGCGATTCACCGAATCCCTTGAGCGCCTATGGGCGCAGCAAGCTCGCCGGGCTCCGCGCAATTGAAGCCAGCGGCTGCCGACACTTGATTTTTCGTGTGAGCTGGATCTATGGCGCGTACGGTACGAATTTCGTAAAGACCATCCTCCGACTGGCGAATGAACGTTCGGAACTCAACGTCGTCGCCGATCAAGTGGGCGCGCCAACACCGGCGGATCTTGTCGCCGATGTCACGGCGCAATCCCTTGCCGCACTCGAACATGGGAAAGGTGAAGAGGGCGTCTATCATCTGGCTCCAGCCGGACGTACCTCATGGCACGGCTTTGCACGTGCGATCGTGGACGAAACCCGAGCACTCGGTGTGCCCCTGAAACTCTCGGCACAAGACATCCAACCCATCACCACCGCGGAGTACCCCCTTCCGGTGCTTCGCCCTGCGAATTCGGTGCTGGACACGGAAAAACTCAGGAAAACATTCGGGTTCCATTTCCCTGAATGGAGGGAACCCCTGTCTCGCATCCTCCGGGAGATTCTCGGGAAATGACATCGAGGAAAGGCATCATTCTCGCCGGTGGCTCTGGCACACGGCTTTACCCGGTTACGCAGGCTGTTTCCAAGCAACTGCTACCGGTTTATGACAAGCCGATGATCTATTACCCGTTGACTACCCTGATGCTGGCCGGTATCCGCGAAATTCTTCTCATTTCGACACCCCAGGACACACCTCGATTCGAACAATTGCTGGGTGATGGCAGCCAATGGGGAATCAACATCCAATATGCGGTTCAACAGTCCCCTGATGGGCTGGCGCAGGCGTTCATTATTGGGCGTGAGTTCGTGGGTAACAACCCGAGTGCCCTTGTGCTCGGTGACAACATTTTCTATGGCCACGATTTCTCTAGGCTGCTGAAGCGCGCGGCAAAAAACGCAGACGGCGCCACAATCTTTGCGTATCCCGTACGCGATCCGGAACGTTATGGTGTCATCGAGTTCGATGAATGCGGGCACGCAATCAGCCTTGAAGAGAAGCCCGCCAAACCTAAATCCCGTTATGCGGTGACCGGGCTGTATTTTTACGACAGTGGCGTGATCGACGTCGCGGCCAACATTCGGCCTTCCGCGCGTGGCGAATTGGAAATCACGGACGTCAACAAGCACTACCTGTCACAAGGTCGACTGACGGTCGAAAACATGGGGCGTGGCATGGCATGGCTGGATACCGGAACGCATGAGTCATTACTTGAGGCGTCCAGCTTCATCGAAACCATTGAGCGGCGCCAAGGCCTGAAGATTGCCTGCCCGGAAGAGATCGCGTTCCGCATGAAATATATCGATGCAAGCCAGTTGAAGAGGTTGGCAGAACCTCTGGCGAAAAGCGGTTATGGAGAATATCTGTGCCGGGTCCTCGACGAGAGAAGCCACTCGTGAAAGCCGTTCGCATGGAGATTCCCGATGTCGTCCTTCTTGAGCCTAAAGTGTTCGAGGATGGGCGTGGCTTTTTCTTTGAAAGCTATAACGAGCGTGTGTTCGAAGAACTGGTCGGTTGTCGGCCGCGCTTCGTTCAGGACAATCATTCGCGTTCGGCAAAAAATGTGTTACGAGGCCTTCACTACCAACTGAAGCAACCTCAGGGGAAGCTGGTTCGTGTCACGGCCGGCAAAGTGTTCGACGTTGCCGTCGATCTTCGTGAGAGATCTGCTACATATGGCAAGTGGGTGGGGCAGCTCCTCTCCGCGGAGAACAGACGGCAGCTATGGATACCCGAAGGATTCGCCCACGGATTTCTCGTTCTTTCTGATTTCGCGGAATTTCTGTACAAGACCACGGCTTATTACGCTCCTGATTGTGAGCGATCAATCATCTGGAATGATCCATGCATCGGAATCAGATGGCCTCTGCGCGACGGAATGCCACGGTTGTCAGCGAAAGACGCGGCGGCGCCACGGCTTGACGATACCTTCAAGGCTGGATGACCGGGTTTTGGAACACTCGTCGCTCGGGCGATAGTCGCAGTCCCCGACGTCCGGTCAAGGTATCGCTGATTCGGAGCTGGGTAGTTTGGTTTCAAGAGGGTCCGTCATTGTCGGTGGACGGTGTTTCCCAGGAGAGCACGTGACAACGGCCGCCTCATGAGGCTTATCGATATCTAAGTCGGTCCGGCTTGGCGAGAGCCGGCGCCGTGAAAAGCGCCGATCAGGGTACCTGGGGCCTCACCAACTAACCACCATTGGAACCCAGAAACGTGTCGCCTTACGGTACAATACGCGGCCAATTTGAAGCGATTTGCTGTGGTAATCGTGGTGAGTGGAGCGGCCTCAGGCCGCAATCAGTTTTCATTCCCGCAGGTGAGTCGCGGGTGAGCCCGCTCCCACCGCTGCGTGGTTGTGCCGGCCTTGTTTCGTGCGGTGAATGCACAGGGAGCCGGAAGCATGCACCAGACATCAAGGCAGCAGGTCCACGCAGAAGGACTGCCTGAGGGTATGCTGCGTGTTTCGTCGGGCGATTGGGGTGTCGTTCAGAGCCGGAGCCTTCCCCGCGGGGAAGCGGGTGCAGCAGCCCTTCAGGCGCGAACCCACCATCACTTTACTGACTTGAATTGAGAAAAATTAGATGCCAAAAGAATTCTTTGAAACCCGGCGTGTGTTGGTAACAGGGGGATGCGGTACGGTTGGTAAAGAGCTGGTGAAACAGCTTGTAGTCGACTACAGCGTCAAGGACCTCATTGTTCTCGACAACAATGAGAGCGAGCTGTTCTATCTCAGCGAGCTTTATCGTGAGCATTCGAACGTTCAGTTCTTTTTAGCCGACATCCGTGACCAGTGCGCGCTTTCCCGGAAAATGGAAGGCGTCGACATCGTGTTCCACACGGCTGCTTTTAAGCACGTGATCCTGTGCGAGCAGGTGCCTTTCGAAGCGGTGCAGACCAATATCCTGGGTGTCGAAAACATCATCCGTGCCGCCGTCGCAGCCGGCGTAAAGGAAGTCATTTTCACCAGCTCCGACAAGGCGGTAAATCCCACCAACGTGATGGGCACGTCGAAGCTGATGGGCGAGCGTCTCATCACGGCCGCCAACGTGGAATACAAGGATAGCGGCTGTATCTTCACTTCCACCCGCTTTGGGAACGTACTCGGATCGCGGGGGTCGGTGATCCCCATTTTCAAGGAACAAATCAAGAAAGGTGGGCCTATCACCCTCACTCATGAGCGTATGACCCGCTTCATCATGAGTATCGAGCAGTCGGTGCACCTGGTCATCGATTCGGCGATGCTGGCACAGGGCGGCGAGGTGCTGGTCACAAAAATGCCCGTGCTCCGCATCAAGGATCTTGCCGAAGTCATGATCGAGGAACTGGCCCCGTCTTTCGGCCGCAAGCCCGAGGACATTGAAATCGAAATCATCGGCTGCAAGCCGGGCGAAAAGCTCTACGAAGAACTCATGACCGGCGAAGAGACCGGCCGAGCTCTTGAGCTGGAAAAGTACTTCGTCATCAAGCCTTCGATAATGAAGAGGTTCAAGAACGTGGAATACGACTATAAGAACGTTGTGTCCAGCGTGGTCACCAATCCATATAACTCGTCAAGCGAGACTGCAATGAGCAAGCGCGAAATTCGCGACTTCTTGGTCAGTAGCAAGCTGTTGTAATCAGTCTCGGATATATACGTCCAATCAGAAATCAAGGATTAACGATGCACGTTCTGGTTCTCGGTGGTGATGGTTACCTTGGCTGGCCTACCGCGATGTACTTCTCTAATCGCGGGTACGAAGTGACCGTCGTAGACAACTATCTCCGACGCAAGAACTGCCTGGACCTGGATGTGGGAATGCTTTACCCGGTGCCGAGCCTGATCCAGCGCGCGAAAATCTGGCACGAACTGACCGGAAAGGAAATCAAGGTGGTCATCGGCGACCTCGCCGAGCCCGACGTAATGCGCTCGCTGTTCGACGGGCGGGTGAAATACGACTGGGCGGTGGACCCGAAGTTCACGGGCCTTCCAGAAACTGTGGTTCACCATGCCGAACAGCCTTCAGCGCCGTTCTCATTGATCGACTATGCCCATGCAGATCAGACCATCACAAACAATCTGCGTGTCACCAACAATCTGATGTTCGCCGTCCGTGACTTTTCACGAAACACCCACATCATCAAATTGGGAACCATGGGCGAATACGGCACTCCCAACATCGATATCGAGGAAGGCTGGCTGGAAATCGAACACAAGGGTCGCAAGGACAAGTTTCTCTTTCCCCGTGCCGCCGGTTCCATCTATCACACCACCAAGGTGATGGATACGGATCTCATGTGGTTCGGCGTGCGCATGTGGAATCTGAAGGTGACGGACCTCATGCAGGGGCCGGTATATGGCGTCGAAACGGAAGAATCGTCCATCGATCCGCGTCTGAACACGATTTTCAATTACGACGAGGTGTTCGGCACCATCATCAACCGATTCATCGTCCAAGCTGTCGTCGATTATCCTCTCACCGTCTACGGCAAAGGTGGCCAGACGCGCGGGTATCTGAATATCAAGGACACGCTGCAGTGCATCCACATGTCCGAGAAGACGCCTGCCGCCCCGGGGGAACTGCGAATCTTTAACCAAATCATGGAAACCTTAACTGCCAACCAACTGGCCGACATGGTGCAGCGTGTGGGTCAATCCCTGGGTTATGAGGTCAAGGTCAACCACCTGGAGAACCCGCGCAAGGAAGCCGAGGAACACTACTACAACCCGACCTACCAGGGCTTGATCGACCTAGGTGTGCAGCCGCACTACCTCACCGATGACGTGATGACGGGTATGTTCAAAGTGGTCGGCAAGTTCAAGGAAAATATTCGTAAGGATGTAATGTTTAAAGGAATTAAGTGGTGATTTGATCAGCGGATTCATCTGGTGGTTATGTTGGTTATAGAGTGGCGTCATGTATCTAACGATATGTGCCGCCCTATTAGAACTATCCGCAGAGTGATAACTGATATCTTGATGTTGGTAACTGCTAATAGATCCCGGTTCACGGGGCTGGCATAGTGGTGATCTTTTGGAAGGGCGTTGTAGGGGCAGCGTCGCTTGTGGCGCTTGTGAGTACGGTGTGCCTGGAGAGGGTTTTGTCTTCGGATTGGGCGTTACAGTAGTTGCTAATAAAAGCGTTCATGCAGAGTATTGCGGGATGCGAGGCGGTAATTTGCTATAGCAGTTGATGGGTCTGAAGTTGCAGTTAATGAATTGAGTTGAGGGAGTGCTGGTGAGTCGAAACATTATAGTGGTTTTGGGGCCGGGCCGTTCGGGTACTTCATTGCTTACAAGAGTGCTTCACAGTCTTGGTATGGCAGAGGGTGCTTATAATGATACTACGGGAGTTCAAAATCCAGAGGGCGATTATGAAGATGTAGATATCGCTAAGGTGCACCTTGAGATATTGGATATGCTTGGCGTGCACCCGAACTTGCCTTTGGATGATCATTTGTTTCTCGATGAAAAAAGCGAAATTTATGTCAAAAAGTTAATTCGTGTGCTAAATGATAAGTTGGATAAGGCTGTTGGGGTTTGGGGGTTTAAGGATCCGAAAACCTCACTGCTTTTGCCATTGTGGATACGAGCTTTCAATAAGCTAAATATTGTTCCAAGGTTCGTTCTTGCTGTTCGTGATCCGTGGTCGTGTTCGGTGTCCCGGAAAACAAATTACTTTACATCTGAGTCGCTTGGTGAACTCATTTGGCTGGATAGGGTTTCCGCTTCTCTATACTATACAGGGGGGCGTTGCTTCATAGTCCATTATGAGCAGTGGTTTCAAGGGAATCCTGAAAAGATAGTTAAAGAGTTGGCAGATTACTGTGGGCTAGATTCGAGTGAAGAGAATTTGTCCGCTGCACTGGGGGGTATTAATCCCGATCTTAATAGGTCGGTTGGTAAAGGTGTGGTTAAAAACAAGCTCGTTAACAACCTGTATGAGGTCTTAGCTTCCCGGGAGGGAGAGTTGAGCGATTGTCAGAGCGTTCTCAGCGTGGCGTATGAATGTCGATCGGAAATGAATTGTTTTTCTGGATGGTATGACGAGGCTAACCGGCACTATAGAAAGAAAAATAAGTCTAATAAGAGGTTGGCGTCGATCAAGAATGAGGGTGTTGAGGGGAAGGGGACGGAGAGTGTTTTGGATAAGCTTTCCGTGGACGAGAAAAAAATTGATGGAGGTTTTTGTCATGTTAGTAATTTGGCGGATAGAGAATCCTGCGGCCTGATTAGTGCAAAGGCAGATGTTTTAGTCTCGGCTCTGGATGAGATAGCAAAGGTAACGGATGAAATAAAAAAACTGAGAGCCATGTTGGCTGCTGCCGAAACGTCTAGGCTCCGTAGTGTGTTTTCGAGGTATGTGAGTCGTGCAAGGAAGTTGCTGAGGAAGGATAAGCTCTTAGAGTATTGCTTTGCATTGTTTTATAGGGTTTTTGAGTCATTTTTTGTCTTCTCAAGGCGTAATAATAAAACTTGGCTGATTTCTGAGCGGCTTGGGAAAAGTATTGAGGAGAACGGGCTTTGGTTCTTCTATTGGTGTAAGAAGAATAATCCGGAGATTTCTGCTTTCTATATTTTGGAGAAAGATGTCGCTTTGCCGGATTGGATTGTGAGGGATTCTTCAATTGTCAAAAGGGGGGGGTTAAGGCATTTTTGGTTGTTGCTGAGGGCCAGTGCTGTCTTCTTTACGAATGACCCGAGAGATTCCGCGTTGATTCGCACGGATTTTTTCTTAAGCAAAGTTAAGACTGTCTTTTTACGGCATGGAGTTGGCATATACTCAAATGGTAAATATCTTCAGCGTGAGGCTGGAAAGATAGACTTGGTGTGTTGTGTTTCTGATCTTGAAAAAGACATTTTATCGGAGAAGGTGGAGGGAGGGGCTATAGACTCGTTTGTCGTTACTGGTCAGCCTCGCTTTGATGCTCTCTATGGGAAGGTTGCGGAGGAAAAAATTATCCTTTTTTGCCCGACTTGGAGGTATGCTCTTGACAAGGAAAAGGATGCTGGAGTGGTAAAAAGTGACTATTTTAAAGCCATTCAGTCGTTGCTAAGAAGCGAGCGGCTACATGGTCTTTTGGAAAAGCATGATGCCATCATGAAGGTGCGTCTCCATTTCAGGCTTTCAAATGTGTTGAGAATTCTTGAAGCAGGGGGGCGGGTATCTGTCGAGAGGACGGAGGTTAGGCTGCAGGATAGTTTGATATCCTCAAGCCTTCTTATTACTGACTACTCTAGTATTATGTGGGATATGGCTTATATGTATAAGCCGGTTATACTTTATCAGTTTGATAGAGATGACTTTCTGAGGGAGAGGTCTCGTACTTCTTTTAATCTTCGTGATGACGAGATGTTCAGTGATTTTGCGTTTCGTGAAGATGAATTGATTGATAAGGTAGAGGCCTACTTGGAATCAGGCTTCGATCTTGAAGAGACCCGTCGCGATAGAATTCAACGTGCTTTCTCTTTCAATGATGCCCGGAACTGTGAGAGGATTTATAGTGCTGTCATGAGGCTTTTCTGATTTCTGACGGGGCTGTGGAAGCGTTCAATGCTGGCTTTGTTAAAAGATCTGCGGCGCTATAGCCAGGCCTCGGTAACGCTATTTGCTGTTAGCGTTAAGAGCACGGTTGCATCTGTTCGTCTAGGCTGGCTATGGTGGTTTCTCGATCCTTTGATCATGATGGCGATCTACTACTTCGTCGTCCGCGTGGTGTTCCAGCGCGGAGGCGAGAACTACCACTTGTTCGTATTGTGCGGCATCGTCGCCTGGGGAATTTTTGCACGCTCCTTGAGCGCTGCGGTCACGGCGATCAGCAAGAACCGCGGCATCATCCGCCAGACCAGCACACCGATGGGCCTGTTGATCGCAGTGCCCTGCGCGGTGCGGTTTTTTTTCACCTCGGTGGGCATGCTGATCGTCATGTGCTGGTCCTATGCGACGCTCGGCGTGCAATCGCTGGCGGTATTTCGTCTGCTGTTGCTGGTGTTCTTTATCGCCTATGCGGTCAGCCTGTTTGTGGCGGTGACCCAGGTGTTCCTCGCAGATACCGCGAAGCTGGTGGCGTATGGCATCCGTGCAGGGTTTTTCCTCAGTCCGGTGCTGTACCCCACATGTCGGGTGCTGGATGCGGATAATATTCCAGCGTTCGCCAAGCACCCCCATTGGCTGGATTATCGAGGCGTGCCGCCGGGTGATTCTCGACGGCGGAATGTTCGACTGGCTGCAGTACGGGGTGCAGTTGGCGCTGGCGTTGCTTCTTGTGCAGGTGGGGCTGCTCTATCTGCGGCGTTGTGGCAATCGAGTCGTGAAAGTGCTCTAGGGGTTTATATGGCACGTTTCGTTCTTACGCTGCATTCGGGTTTCGACAACAAGTCGGCTATCGGTGCCTTCGATAGCGAGCAGGGGTTGCAGTACCTGCAGATCGAGGATCTCTCCAGGTCCCCAACATGTTCACGCTAGTCAACGAGGTAGTGTCCAAGCGCGGCGCGCTCTTGACACTGGCCGACGTCAGTATCAAATCGACGGTGGCGGCTAAGCGTTTTGGGTGGCTTTGGTGGTTCGTAGACCCACTGATGATGATGTTGGTGTATTACTTCGTCATCGGGGTGGTTTTCCAGCGTGGTGGTGAGAATTATCACCTTTTTGTACTGACCGGGATTATCGCCTGGCAATTTTTCGCGAAGACTGTTGGTGCTTCGTCCAGTGTACTAGCGAAAAACCAGGCATTGGTAAAGCAGATTGGAGTTCCTCTGTCGGTCCTCGTTCTCATTCCGGTGTTGGTGCAGTTCTTTTTCGCACACATAGGGATGGTAATCGTCTTGGCATGGAGTGACGCGCCTCTCGGGATGCATTCATTATCGATTGTTCCTCTGCTGGCGCTCTTGGCGCTTCTAGCATACGGCGTTTCCTTGCTGGTGGCCGTGCTGAGCGTCCAGGCACGGGATATGGGGAAAGTCGTGTCCTATTGCCTGCGCGCGGGTTTCTTCCTGAGCCCCGTTCTGTATGATGCGAGTCGCATAATGTCCGCCGAGCGGGTGCCTGATATCGCAAAACAGTTGTTCGCGTTGAATCCCATGACGTGGATCATAGGGGCGTTCCGCGATGCGTTGCTGTCCACACAGACTTATGGGTGGCGTGGCTTCGTCGGCGTACTGCTGCTTGCCCTGGTGCTGACTCAGATAGGGCTGATTGTACTCCGTCGTAATACCAACAAATTGGTAAAAATGGTTTAAACCGTCAGTGAGTATTCTTCTCGCTTCCCTGCACTCGAAGTCCACCGCGGCTACCGGTCTTGCCGTGTTCGATAGCCGTGAGGGATTGCTTTATCTCCAGATTGAGGACCTGCCAAGCTGGGAGTTTGCTCAGCAATTGCGCGGTGTCGCGGTGTCTGGAACCACGGTTTACGTGGTGTCTTCTGCCAGTTTGCGGATTTATACAATTGTGCAGGAGGCACCGCATTTTCGGTTGGTTACCGAGATCGTGATGCCTGAGTGGTATGGTGTTGGAACCGGCCAAGCAGATTTGTTGCCAATCTACTTCAGCGAAACGAAAGGACGAGTTTTTCTGGGAAGCAACGCGCTTTCCTGTATCTATGAGTTTTCTGCCGAAGGGACACTGCTTTCGCGCTCTCATTTAGCTGAACTCGCACCCGCGCATTTCCCTCACCCGACGAGCGTGCAGGGGGGGAATGCATATGGCCATATTCGCTCGATCACAGAATCGCCAGCGGGAGATCTGCTTGTTACCGTCGCAGCGCGCAATGGGGCCGAGAGTGGATCTATCGTGAACTGCCGCACTGGTGAACTGGAACTGGACGGTCTGAGTTCCCCGCACGGTGGGTTGTTTCATGGAGATGTGTTCTTCCTTGTTGACGTACAAGGAGGTGCCCTCGCAGCGTATGCTTGCAACGGCAGGAGAATTGGGGCGCCGCTATGGAAAAAACATGTAGAGAAGCTGGACTCGGATCCTCGTAACAGCTCGATACACCTGCGTGGCCTTGCGGGGGATGAAACAACCGTCTATTCGACGGTTCTCAATTTTCAAGACACCGCTAAACACAGGATCAGGTCAAGGATCGTGGGGTTCGACGTAGAAAACGGCGAATGTATAAACGATCTTCAACTTCCGGATTTTGAGTGTTTTCGAAATCCGCGCGTCTTTTCGCTCGCTGTTTTGAATGAGCGTATCGGAGAAGGCACCCCAGACAGTCCAGTTGTTTTCCGTGGTGGCCAACGACTCGACGCAATCAGTCACATTCGGCCTGGCGCGCCGGCGGACACAGGCGAACAAAGCGAGACACAGGTCACTGTGAACCGCGATGAGGGAGTATGTACCGAACCGGTCATCTCTGTGCGGGATGTCAGCCTGTCCTACTGGCGCTCGGCGCGGTTTGGAATCGGTCGGAAAGCTTCGTTGTTGAAAGGAAGGGCTTTCCATGCGCTGAAAGGCGTCTCGTTCGAGGTCTTCGAGGGGGAAGTGGTCGGGCTAATCGGGCGCAATGGCTCGGGAAAAAGCACGATGGGCATGCTTCTGGCCGGCACCCTTCGTCCCGACTCTGGCAAGATCGACGTGCAAGGGATAGTTCAACTGCTGTCTCTGGGGGTCGGTTTCCGAAGCGAGCTTACCGGCCGCGACAACGTATATGTCGCGGGTACACTGCTTGGCTTGAGTCGGAGAGAAGTCTCGGCGCGGATGATGGAAATTGCAGAATTCGCAGAAGTAACTGACTTCCTGGATGAGCCGGTAAAAACCTATTCGGCGGGCATGAAAAGCCGGTTGGCATTCGCTATTGCAACGGCAACGGAGCCGGATATCCTCATTCTTGATGAAATTCTGTCTACAGGGGATCAGTCATTCCGGGCCAAGGCGGAGAACCGCATGCGAAACATGCGGGAGAAAGCCAGGAGCGTGATCATCGTTTCACATAACGTGAATCAGCTGAGAAAACTCTGCACGAGAGTAGTATGGCTCGATAATGGGGTATTGATAGCCGAAGGCAATCCGAAGGAAATCCTGGCGCAATACGATAAATTTTGCGGAAACCCGGCACGTTGGCTGGAGCGCCATCCCGAAGTGAAGGCCAAGGTCGAGCAGCGAATCTCGAGCGCCGAGATGTAGGCAGCGATCAAAGGGATATTGAAGTGCCGTGAATCGTGGGCGTAGACGCGTGATCCGTGAATTAAAGAGAGATCTGTTGCTCCATGAATGACAAGGGTTCGGGACCGAAAGCGCGAGTGCTGGAACAAGCGAATACCGAATCCCGCACGAGGGAGCATAAGCGACGGGTGCTGATTATCGCGCCGGTTCACCGTGCGTGGGGGAACCGGGTGATGCGAGAGGCGGTTTCCCTACAGGAGAAAGGCTATGACGTTGAAGCGTGGTTGAACGCACCGTCTGATTCTGTCATTGACGGCGTGCGTGTCGTGGGACTAAAAACAAACGCACATCGACTGTTGCGCGTGCTTCAGATCCCTGGGCTGACACTTCGCGCCGCGTTATACAACCCCGACGTATACCACGTCCATAATCCTGACATGCTGCCATTAGGGCTGGCACTGAAACTGCTTGGCCGGAAGGTGGTATACGACACTCACGAGGACTATGCGCGCAGGCTCATGATGCGTCATTGGATCCCGACGCTCTTCCGCCGACCATTGGGTGCGCTTATCGTGGCCTCGGAGTGGCTGGTTAGCCAATTGGTGGACGCGACCTTGGTCACTCAGGCGCACTTGGTGCAAAGATATCGAGCGAGAGCTGTATTGTTGAGGAATGCTCCCGCGGTTTCAGAAAAACTGCGGTTGGAAGTGGAACGTCGGGCGTCCGGCATTGTGGAGTCACGGCCTGTCCACCGCCTTACCTATGCCGGTAAGATTACTGAAGAGCGTGGCTTGTACACTATGCTCGATGCTTTGGTAAGGGTGAACCAGTCATGCAATGTTCGCCTTTGGCTCGCTGGAACCGATCCTTATGGCCTCATTCCAGAATCTCAGGACCATCCTGGATGGAAATATGTTGATTTCCTGGGGCTGCTTAGCCATGAAGACGTGTTTGCGCACATATTGGCATCAGACCTCGGACTGGCGGTAATGAAGGATGTGGGTGACCACGCAACCGCAAGACCGAGCAAACTTTTTGAATACATGGCTTTTGGGAAACCCTTTATCGCCAGCGATTTCCCTGACTGGCGAGGATTCATCGAACCTACGGAGGCGGGTTGGTGGATTCGTCCCGACAATGCGGAGCGACTGGCAGATACGATTCTGGCGTGCCTGAGAAACCCGAGTGAAATGAAAAGGCGCGGAATGGAAGGGCGTAGTTTTATCGAATCTTTCAACTGGGGCACCGAAAGCCGAGTGCTGCTGGCAGTATATGAAAAGCTGGTCGGACCGGCTCAAAGCGTTGGAACATGATCGCGAGCGATAGCACACCTGCTGCAAACGTGGCCTCAGTCGCGGAAATAGTGTCGGTTGTTATCGCGGCATATAATGTCGAACCTTTTATTGCGCGAGCCATGGAATCCGTGATGGCGCAGACCTACACGGATTGGGAGATGATCGTCGTAGATGACGCCTCGACCGATGGCACGTTGGCGGTGGCGCGGAAGGTTGCGTCGCGAGACAAACGCGTAGTCGTCGTGTCCCTGCGGGAAAACCAGGGCGCGGGTTGTGCCAGAAATGCCGGTGTAGAGCGAGCGTCGGGACGTTATCTCGCCTTTCTTGATGCGGATGACGAATGGGCGGACGTAAAGCTGGAACGACAGTTGGCGTTCATGAAGGCCAGAGAGTGTACTGTAGCGTACACGAGTTACGCGCTGGTGGATTTGGTAACGAAGCGGCAATGCGGTGCAGTGCATGCCAGGTCGAGTTTGAACCTCGGACAGTTCATGCGCACGACGAACATCGGTTTGTCCACTGCCATGATCGATAGGCAAAGGTGCGGGGACGTACGATTCGCTCCCATCAGGATGCGACAGGATGCGCTACTGTGGATGACGCTGCTCAGCCAGGGGCACCGCGCGTGCGGTATGCCGGAAACGCTGGTGAGGTACACGGTGCGGCCCGGTCAGGTTTCTGGCAACAAAGTCAGAGCGGCATGGGTAACGTGGCTGCTCTACTTCCGTTTCAAAGAAATACCCGTGTGGCAGCGCACAATCAACTTCGTCTTCTACGCAGTAAGTGCTGTGTGGAAAAGGATCTGAGATGTTGCGCGTCTTGGTAACGGGTGCTGGCGGCTTCGTGGGCCGCGCTCTTGTAGAAAGGCTGGCTCGTGAGCGTGATTACGAGGTGGTAGCCGCCGTGCGCAAGCGTGTTCCACCGGTCTCGGGAATCGAACTGGTCCGAATAGATGACATTGACAAGGATACCGATTGGAGCACTGCCCTGGAGGGTGTCAGCATCATCGTACACGCGGCCGGCCGAGCACACGTACTCGCTGATGAAGCGGCAGACCCATTGACTGAATTCCGTCGAGTGAATGTTGACGGAACCGTTAACTTGGCGCGTTCTGCCGCCGCAGCCGGGGTATGTCGTTTTGTTTTCATCAGTTCCATCGGCGTAAACGGTAGCGCGACTGAGCGGCCGTTCACGGAGTATGACACGCCCGCGCCGTCGGAACCGTATGCCGTATCCAAGTACGAGGCGGAGCAGAGCCTGCACGAGCTGGGGAGGGCCACAGGGATGGAGATTGTGATTATCCGGCCTCCACTGGTTTACGGTCGAGGAGCCCCGGGAAACGTTCAACGCATGGTTCGGGCAATCGAGCGCGGGATACCATTGCCTTTTGGCAAGATAGATAATCGACGCACCTTGATAGCACTTCCGAATCTTGTGGATCTGATCATCACCTGTATGGGTCACCCGGCGGCGACGAACGAGACATTCCTGGCCGGGGACGGAGAGGACCTTTCCACCGGCGACCTACTGCGCCGCTTGGGTAAAGCACAGGGAAAACACGTGATACTGCTGCCAGTACCCGCAGTCTTGCTGAAGATGGTGCTCTGCATAGTCGGGCGGTGTGCCGATGCACGTCGCCTCACCGCCTCGCTTCAGGTGGATATCGGCAAGGCACGAACCGTGCTGGGTTGGAGCCCGCCATGGTCAGTAAACGACGCCATTGCTGAGATGGCTGCTGAAAAGCCTGCATAGCCATGGCGTTTGTGTTGCTTTTGGTTGTCGTCGCCGTCGCTGCTTTCCTTATGACGGCCTGGCTGCGCCGTTATGCGCTGGCGAAAAGCCTGCTCGACATCCCCAATGGGCGAAGCTCGCATGCGATGCCGACGCCACGCGGAGGTGGATTAGCCGTGGTCATCGGCTTCTTGTTGGCATTGCCCGTGCTCCAGGGCTTTGGCGGTGGCTCAAACGAACTGCTTTGGGCACTGCTGGGTGCTGGTGGCTGGGTGGCACTGGTTGGATTTCTGGATGATCACCGACATGTTCCTGCTCGATGGCGACTGTTGGCGCATTTCACGGGTGCCGCATGGGCCCTGATATGTCTTGGCGGACTGCCACCGCTGACCGTATGGATAGAGTTGGATCTCGGGTGGGCAGGGCATGTACTGGCCATGTTCTATCTTGTGTGGCTGGTCAATTTGTTCAACTTCATGGACGGGATAGATGGAATCGCGGGTATCGAGGTGGTCACCGTGTGCACCGGAGCCAGCGTACTCTTCCACGCGGGCGGGGACTCAGCGGGCTGGGCCGAGCCCGCAGTTCTTGCGGCCTCCACGATGGGGTTTCTCGCCTGGAATTTCCCGAAAGCAAAAATATTCATGGGTGATGCGGGGAGCGGCTTCCTCGGCATGATTGTGGGGATCTTTTCGATTCACGCAGCCTGGATAAGGCCGGAGCTGTTTTGGGGATGGATAATCCTGCTTGGTGTCTTCATCATTGACGCAACAGTGACACTGCTGCGGCGAGTGGCCAATGGTGAGCGTTTTTACGAGGCGCACAGGAGTCATGCCTATCAGCATGCCTCGCGTCTTTATGCCGATCACACGAAGGTATCGCTCGCAGTGGGAACGATTAATCTTCTGTGGCTACTGCCCATTGCCATACTTGTGACGAAACTGCGGTGGGACCCCCTCATCGGGCTCCTTGTAGCTTATGCGCCACTGTTATGGCTAGCCTTCAGATTCAACGCTGGGAAAAAAGAACAGCAGGCGTAAGTCCTTGGATATCCGTGGGTTTCCCGGGATAATACGACGGTGCGCTCACTAAGGCGGGCGCCCAATGACGACAGCGGACGTGATGAGGTGCGTGGGGGAGCGATGGTTCACTCGTTTCGGGAGTATTTGACAGACCTTTCTCCTTTCATCAAGCGTCTGGTGATGATCGCGCTTGATGTGGTTCTCATACCTCTCTCTCTCTGGCTGTCGCTGTCATTGCGCTACGGTGAACTTTTCACGCGATTCCATGAGACTGCACTGGTCTTCGCCGGGCTTACGATTTTCACCATTCCGGTATTCGTCAAGCTGGGACTCTACCGAGCGATCATGCGCTATGTGGGCTGGCTCGCCTTCGAGCAGATTGCATTCGGTATTCTGCTTTCGTCAGGAATCCTTCTAGCCATCATCCTGATGTCCGGGGTTGCATTGCCCCGCTCCGCGTTCATTTTGTATGGGCTGGTTGCGCTGGTGACCATCGGTGGTAGCCGTCTGGTGGTTCGCCGCTTTCTTTCGGGCACCTGGCTGGCAAAGAAAGGCAAGGCCGTCGCGATATACGGTGCGGGCGGTAGTGGGCGGCAACTCGTCAGCAGTCTGCGGGCAGGTCCCGATTTCAAACCCGTGGCATTTCTTGACGATAACCCACGCCTGCATCGCCGCCAGGTGGAGGGGATAGACGTACTGAATCCGAGCGATCCCCAACTGGTCGAAAAGCTCCAGTCCAGGGGCGTGAAAAAGATTTTCCTTTCGATTCCGTCGGCTACCTATAAGCAACGCCGCAGGATCCTGGAAAGACTCGAGTCCTTTCCGTGTCACGTGCTGACCGTACCGGGTTTGCAGGAGATAGTCTCGGGCAAAGCACGGCTGGAGCAACTGCGTGAGATCCAGCTTGAGGACCTGTTGGGTCGGGAGCCGGTTCCCCCAAATCCCAGACTCATGGATCAATGCATCAGGGACCAATCGGTCCTGGTCACCGGTGCGGCGGGTTCCATTGGCTCGGAACTATGTCGGCAGATTATCGGACGAGGTGCAAGAGAACTGATCCTTCTGGATCATTCCGAATACGGCCTGTATCAACTCGAAGCCGAATTGCAGGAACGTATCGTCAACGAGCAACCTGAGCTTACCTTGGTGCCGCTCCTCGGAAGTGTCACCGATGCCATAAGATTGGAGGCCGTGTTCTCCACCTACAAAGTCGATACTGTGTATCACGCGGCTGCCTATAAGCATGTGCCTTTGGTTGAGCATAACCCTCTGGAAGGTCTCAATACGAATACCTTCGGGACGTGGCGTACAGCCGACTGCGCGCGTCGTCATGGGGTGAAGAACTTCGTATTGATTTCAACTGATAAGGCAGTGCGCCCGACGAACGTCATGGGGGCGAGCAAACGCATGGCGGAGATGATCTTGCAAGCCATGCAGCAGGAGCCCGGGAACACGGTGTTCAGCATGGTGCGTTTTGGCAACGTACTTGGTTCATCGGGATCTGTGGTGCCGCTTTTTCGTCAGCAGATCGAGAGCGGTGGCCCGGTCACGGTGACTCACCGGGATGTGAAGCGGTATTTCATGACCATTCCCGAAGCCGTCCAGTTGGTCATCCAGGCAGGAGCGATGGCCAAGGGTGGAGACGTTTTTGTGCTTGATATGGGAGATGCCGTCAGCATTTTCGATCTGGCCAAGCATATGATTCGCCTGAGCGGTCTTGAGGTCTGCGATGCGCAGAATCCTGACGGAGACATCGAAATCATATTTTCTGGGTTGAGATCGGGGGAGAAGCTGTTCGAGGAATTGCTTATCGGAAACGATGTTTCCGGCACCGAACATCCGAAGATAATGCGGGCTGTTGAAGAAATGCTGCCCATGAGTGAGCTGGAGGCGCAGCTCAACAACATCCAGTCACTGATGAAAACCACTGCCGACGTCGTGAAGATACGAGGGCTTATTGCTGGTTTGGTTAGCGGCTATTCGCCCACGGTCCCGGGCGATGAGGCGTGGAAAAAGGCAAACGTACAACCCGAGCAGGATATTATTCTTCACTAATCGTCAAACTCGGACTTGAGCGAGAGTGGCCCGGCATTGGGCTATTTTTTCTTGTCCGAAGGGCAGGCAGCAAGGCAACGATGATGTCAATAATCCGAAAAGCAGTATTCCCGGTGGCAGGACTTGGAACGCGATTTCTGCCCGCCACCAAGGCCAATCCGAAGGAAATGCTGCCTATCGTCGATAAGCCGCTCATCCAGTATGCGGTCGAGGAAGCGGTGGCGGCGGGGGTGGATAAGCTCATTTTCATCACCAGTAGTGCAAAGCGGGCCATCGAGGACCATTTCGACAAGAACTACGAGCTGGAAAGCGAGCTGGAAAAGAAGGGCAAGCAGCAGCTCCTGGAAATCGTCCGTAGCGTGGTGCCTGATGGGGCCTCCTGCATTTACGTGCGCCAGCCCGAGGCGCTTGGCCTTGGCCATGCCGTGATGTGCGCTCGACCCGTGGTTGGCGACGATCCGTTTGCCGTGATTCTGGCGGACGACCTCATCGAGGACGGGCCGCGTGGCGTGTTAAGGCAGATGACCGATGTTTTCAACGAACGGCAGTGCACCTTATTGGGCGTCGAGGAAGTCCCTGCGTCCGATACGGACAAATACGGCATCGTGAAGAGCGTGGATGGCGCCTATGAGCGCCTGGCCAAGGTGGTCAGTATCGTGGAAAAGCCCGCGCCCGAGGTGGCGCCATCAAATCTGGCGGTGGTCGGGCGCTATATCCTCACTCCACGGATTTTCGACATGCTGGAGAAGACGCCGCGGGGCTCCGGGGGCGAAATCCAGCTTACAGATGGTATTGCAGCTCTTCTGAATGAAGAAGAGGTGCTGGCATATCGCTTCGAGGGCAAGCGGTACGACTGCGGCAGCAAACTCGGCTATTTGAAGGCCACGGTGGAGTACGCCCTGAAGCATCCCGACCTGGCCGATGAATTTGGGGCTTATTTGTCCGCATTTCGCAGCTGATGCGGATGTAGCCCGGATGAAGCACAGCGGAATCCGGGGAGGTAGAAGTCTGTGCTCATAACCTTCCGTCGGCTCCCGCGAATCGCCTTGGAATCCCCCGATTCCGCTGTGCTTCATCCGGCTACGCAAAGGGCGAATTCGTGGTGTGTTTGGCTTCCAGCACGGACATGCAATCAGACTAGATAACCCCGTCACGGGACCAATTTTTTTGATGAAACAAAAACACAGCTCCAATGTCGTCTGGCATGAAGTCTTGGTTTCTCGCGGTGAGCGCGAGGTTTTGAATGGACACAAGGGGGCGGTAGTGTGGTCGGTGCGTGTCAAGCTAGTTGCCGCCTGACTCATGCCGCCGCTTTCGTTTTCTCGTTGATGACGAGTGTGCCGACAACCGATTCGCGTTCTGGGTTTAGTGT
>Ga0265293_10003889_pt1 | contig 27153 bp, 20 predicted proteins | sample Munlanlewell138R_FD_192505 | JGI IMG/M metagenome (GOLD analysis project Ga0265293, IMG submission 192505) | Leachate microbial communities from a municipal landfill in Southern Ontario, Canada - Leachate well 138R | ecosystem: Engineered > Solid waste > Landfill > Unclassified | place: Canada...
ATAATTGCCAGCTATCCGCAAGCACCGCAAAATCCTTCAGATTGATAATTCCATCTTCAAAAAGCATCTCGTCGATTATAGGGTTATTCAGTAACCAGTTTTTTTTTAACAGGTCAAGGTCGTTTGCGTCTACGATGTAATCAAGATTTAAATCGGCAGGCACGGGAGGTATTAATTCGAATGCCAGTCCGTAGTATCTGCTCTGATTAATGCCGGGATTTGTGAGGTTAATTGTATATGTATCATCGGCGGGCAGGAGCAGGTCAACCTTTTTAAGATTATTATTAGAATCACTTTCGGCAAAAATGACCGTACCATCCGAACATTTTATTGTGAGATTCAGGTTGAATTTAGGTGTATCTTCGCTATAGTTGAAAGGTCCAGACCTATTGATTTTGCGATTCCATGTTACAGTAAGCACAAGTCTTTGATTTTTAGAGCCGGCAATAAAATAATTGTCTTGCTGGCTGCTGTTATTTACCAGTGCATAATTCCAGCCTTTAAATTGCTCAATTGGGGTATCTTTCGAAATTTGTTCGGAACTTAATAATTGATACGCTCTAAAAGCGTCAATTCGGCCATAGCCTCTATCAGGATGCCATGTATTATTAGAGTTTGCCGGATTGGTTGTATTGCCGTATCTGTCTTGGATATTCGGAAAAGCTGAATTAACAATTACAGCCCGTATTACTTCGCTGCAGCCGTCGTTTGGATTTTCTGTCTGCTCTGCCGAGCCGACGAGCAGGGCTGCTGTACCGGCGGTATGAGGTACCGCTAAACTTGTTTCGCCGCTGTTATAAGGAGGTATTATCCATGTGTTTGTTCCGGAGTGCGGTACTCGCTGAGCATTTGACGGAGCAGTTATATCAGGTTTTTTTCTTGCATCGGCAGTCGGACCTTGGCCGCTGACGATTCCTACACGGTCATAGATACCGATGCCGGTTTCGATTAATCCTCCTGTTGTTATGCCGTTAAACGCATCTCCTGCTACCTGTATCCCGCCAATACCGTTATTTCCGGCGGCATGCGCAAAGACAACCGTGTTGTATGTGTAAGCATAGTAATCGTATATAAGAGAGATTATCGACTGGCCGTCTGCGGCTGCATCTAAAGCAAAAGCAGCAGTAATTACCCGGCAGTTTAAATCATTTATAAGTTTATCAAGTCCTTCTGTTAATTTTATTTGGTTGCTGTCCGCGATGACCCTGACGCAGTGAATATTGCAGTCCGGTGCTGTGCCGGTATCATTCGGATGCATTGCTCCGCCGCGGCTGGCGATGATGCCTGCCATCCAAGTATCGTGGTCAAAAGGTGAAATTCCGCTGCCGGTAACATCATAATTAAATGCATAAGAATTACCGATTGGGTTGCCGTTTGGGTCTTTTTCGAAGAAGGCTTCATGCTGAGTATAAATATTTTTAGACGCAAGCAAGCCGACATTTATGCCTGCTGCGGTTTGGCCGATTTCATGAACGGTTTTGGCGTTGGAGCCGTCTATTGTTATAGCTTCTTTAAGGGCAAAGACTTGCGATGTTAACGGAAAACAGAAAAAAACCGCCGCTGCTAATGACAAAAACGAATTGGAAAACTTATTTATTGCCACATCACCCTCAATTTATATGCTGGCTGCGAACTGCTATATTATAACAAATTCCGCTTAGGGTGAACAACCGAAATCTAAACCTTCTGCCTTGTTATCGGGTCCTATAAGCCCTGCCGTAACCATTTTACGAATTTGACAAGCCCGTCTTCAATCTGAGTAGCAGGCTGATAACCGAGTTCTTTTTGTGCTTTACTGATATCAGCATAGGTTTGTTCGACATCACCGGGCTGAGCGGGCAGGTGCTGCTTGATTGCTTTTTTGCCCAGAGCCGATTCGAGCAGCTCTATAAGAGATGATAATTTTATCGGCTGTGATTCGCCGAGATTGTAAATATTAAAACCGCAACATTTGTTCATTGCAGCGATAGTGCCGTTGATTATATCGTCGATGTATGTGAAATCACGCATCATATTTCCGTCGCCGAAGACCGGAATCGGTTTATTTTGTTCGATTAATTTTGCGAATTTGTGGATTGCCAAATCCGGTCTTTGCCTGGGGCCGTAAACAGTGAAAAATCTCAAACAGCTAATCGATATATTATAAAGACTGTGATATGTGTGACAGATAAGCTCGCAGGCTTTTTTTGTGGCCGCGTAAGGCGATATCGGGAAATCAACGTTGTCATCTTCCGAGAACGGAACTTTTTTATTATTTCCGTAAACACTCGAGCTTGAACCGAAGATAAATTTACTTATGTTATTTTTTCTTGCTGATTCCAGCAGAACCATCGTTCCATTGATATTGACATCGGCGTAAAGCAGCGGCTGTTCTATTGATGGTCTTACTCCGGCTTTCGCTGCCAGATGGACGATGATTTCTATTCCGCCGGATAAAGCTTGTTCCATTTGCTTGCTGTCGCGGATGTCGGCTTGGATTAATTTGAAGCGATTATTCTGAGATGCGCGTGTGAGATTTTTTCGTTTAATTTCTGGGTCATAAAAATCATCGAAATTGTCGACGCCTATAACTTCAAAACCTTCGCTTAGCAGCTTATCTGTCAGGTGCGAACCGATAAACCCGGCCGCGCCGGTAATAAGTACTTTCATAATAATATCCTAATATAAGCAATCAGGCTTTCGGTATAACGGGCGGCCTTCCTATGCTGTAATATTCGAATCCGGCTTTTGAAATTACGGCGGTGTCATAAAGATTTCTGCCGTCAAATATTACCGGTTTTTTAAGCTGTTTTTTAATTAACGCAAAATCAGGATTCCTGAATTCCTGCCAGTCTGTCAGAATTACGAGGGCATCGGCTTTGGCAAGAGCCTCATAACTGTTATGGCAGATTTCTATTCTCTCGCCCAGAGCGGCTGAGGCGGCTGCGTTTGCTTCGGGGTCATATGCGTTAATTTTGAAACCCCATTCGATAAATTTTTCGATGCAGTAAATCGCAGGTGATTCACGGATATCGTCGGTTCTGGCTTTAAAAGCCAACCCCCAGACTGCCAGCGTTGTTTGGGTTTGGTGTCCTGAAAAATAATTTTTAACCTTTTCGGCGAATCGCTGCTGCTGGGCGATATTAATATTTTGAACAGCTTGCGGGATAGCCATATCCAGACCTGTTTTACGCCCCGTGTCAATCAATGCACGAATGTCCTTGGGGAAACAGCTTCCCCCGAAGCCTATTCCGGCGAAAAGAAAAGACCTTCCTATTCGGCTGTCGCTTCCGATTCCCTGCCGCACCATTTCTATATCAGCTCCGACCATTTCGCAGAGTTGAGACAGTTCATTCATAAATGAAATGCGTGCAGCCAGCATAGTATTAGCAGCATATTTTGTCAGCTCCGCTGAAACATTATCCATGAAAACAATCCGATTGCCTTTTCGCATAAAAGGGTTGTAAAGCTGATTCATAAGCTCTCTGGCCGCGGGATTTTCTGTGCCGATTATTATTCTATCTGGACGCATACAGTCTTCTATGGCGGCGCCTTCTTTTAGAAATTCAGGATTACTTACATAATCGAACGGCACGGCGGTTTTCGATTTTATTAAATCCGTAACAGTTTTATATGTACCTACAGGAACAGTGCTTTTGGTCGCTATTATGCGGTATTCGGTCATATATTCGGCTATTTGTGAGGCTACGGATAATACAGCCGATAAGTCAGCCGAACCGTCCGGCAGTGAAGGTGTTCCGACTGCGATAAAAATAAACAGGCAATTATCGATTCCTTCTTTCAGATTATTCGTAAAGTGCAGTCTTCCTGCTTTTTGATTGTGCTGCACTAATTCAGCAAGACCCGGTTCATAAATAGGTATTTGGCCGTTTTTGAGCATATCGATTTTTTCTTTGTTGCTGTCAACGCAAATCACCTTGCTGCCTGCCTCTGCCAAGCAGCTTGCTGTTACCAAACCGACATATCCTATTCCGACTACGCAAACATTCATATCACGTCTCCTGTTACAGTGGAGCTTTTCAGATTATTATTGTTCTATCTCAATCACGTCAGTATCAACTTCGACGCTGGCCGCTTGACCAAGCATTTCGATTTTCAAAATCAGTCTCGCACTTTTGGGTGTTGCCTGAATAATTCCTTCCAAGCCCCGCAGCGGGCCGGAGGTTACTTTGCAATGCTGTCCGATTTTTATGTACTTGTGCTGTTCCAGAGGCGCTCCGGCTTTTATAGCCAGCTCTATATTAGATAATTCTTCCAGCAGTTTTTGCTGGTCTTTGACTTCAATCAGATTCGCGACTCGATTAGTTCGCAGCAGTTCCAGCCGCTGAGATTGGTCCCCGCAAAAAAATAAATACCCGCTGAAAAGAGGTAAGAGTGATTTGATTTTTCTTCCGCGACAGTGATGAATCTTCCATGTCATAGGCAAAAAATAGTTTATATTTTTTGCTATAAGGTCATTAGCAAGAGCTTTTTCATTCCTGCTTTTGGTATGCGCAACCAACCATGTCCCATTGAATTCACGGACGGACATAGAATCCGGCCACGTTACAGGAGGATTCTCACTTGCTTTAAGCAATTTTTCCCTCCTAAATATTAAGCCTTAACAATTTTATTCGCAGCTCCGCGGACTTTTGCAGTCGCATTACGCGTATCAATGACCGATTTAGATTTTTTCACTATCATATTATAGTCATAGCAGCTATGGTCTGTTGATATTAAAACTACGTCATACTTAGAAAGCATTTTGGCAGAAATCCTTTTGCTTGTCATTTTCAGGTCATGCTCTCTTTGTTTGTGTGTCTTAGGGATATAAGGGTCGTTATAATCGACCTTAGCTCCTTTTTCTCTGAGCAATTCTATCAGTTCAATTGAAGGGGACTCTCTCAAGTCGTCTATATCCTTTTTATATGCAAGCCCGAGCACTAAAACCTTCGAGCCTTTTAGACTTTTTTTGCGTTCGTTTAGAGCTTCCAAAGTTTTGGTAATTACATAATGCGGCATACTTGTATTGACTTCCCCGGCCAGCTCGATAAATCGAGTCGGCATTCCGTATTGTCTTGCTTTCCAAGTCAGATAGAACGGGTCTATAGGTATGCAGTGCCCGCCCAGGCCGGGGCCGGGATAGAAGGGGTTGAACCCGAAGGGTTTTGTGGAAGCGGCTTTTATAACTTCCCAAACATCAATTCCCATTCTGTCGAAAACCATCTTAAGCTCGTTTACCATTGCTATATTAATACAGCGGTAAACGTTTTCGACGATTTTAGCGGCTTCGGCTGCTTCGAGACTGGAAACCGGAACCATAGTATCTATAGCTTTTTCATAAAGCTGTTTGGCCAATTCTTTGCATTTTTTAGTATATCCGCCGACAACTTTCGGTATGGTTTTTGTGGTATAATTTTTGTTGCCCGGGTCTTCTCGTTCAGGGGAATAAGCAAGGTAAAAATCTTTGCCTGCCTTTAGACCGCTTTGTTCGAGTATCGGCAAGACAAGCTCGCGTGTTGTTCCGGGATACGTGGTGCTTTCGAATGAAATTAACTGATTAGCTCTTATATACTTGGCTATAGTTTCGCTGCTGGCTATTACGAACTGCATATCAGGCTCGCGATTGGCTGTAAGGGGCGTGGGGACACAGACTAAAATCGCATCAGCCTTTTTTATCTCTGCCATATTGCAAGTAGCTCTGAACAGGCCGCTATCGACCATTCTTTTGACTTGCTGATGAGGCAGATGTTTGATGATGCTTCGGCCTGAATTAAGAATCTTGATTTTATTAGGGTCTATGTCGAAACCGATAACCTTCATTCCCGCAGAAACAAATTCTCTTACAAGCGGCAGCCCTACATAACCAAGGCCAAGCACGCCGACTACAGCTTTTTTACTTTTGATTTTCTCTTCGAGGGTTGTTTTTGCTTTCACCTTATGTCTCCAAAAACAAATTAAATATTAATTAGACCTGCCTTAAAACAAGCAAGAATCAGCAACAGCCGCAATAAATAAAAACATAATTTTAGTTAATTTAAACCCAAAAGTCAAATAGGCATGTTTAGTAATAGTATATTTGGCTTTTTAATGCTGATTTGCAGCTAAAAACGGATTACTTGACAGCATTGTGCTCGATGGTTAGAGTTTCCTCGGGAATACAGGCTTTTTAGTCTCGACAGGTGAAGAATATATGTACAAAGATAAAAAAGTTATCGTTGTAATGCCTGCGTATAACGCGGCTAAAACGCTGCAGATGACTTATGATGAGGTTATGTCTCAGGGGATTGTCGATTTAGTAATAATCGTAGATGACGCGAGCCGTGACCATACCGCTCTTGTGGCGGCTAAGCTTGATAACAGCATTCTTCATGTTCATCCTCAGAACAAAGGTTACGGTGCCAATCAGAAAACCTGTTATAATCTTGCTTTGCAGTACTCGGCTGATATTGTAATAATGGTTCATCCCGATTACCAATATACCCCCAAACTCATACCGGCGATGGCTTCTATGATAGGCAACGGACTTTACGATTGCGTTCTGGGCTCGCGTATTTTGGGAGGATATGCTCTTAAAGGCGGAATGCCTTTATGGAGATATATCTCGAATCGTTTTTTGACGTTATTCGAAAATATTATGACCGGAGCTAAACTTTCAGAATATCATACCGGTTATAGAGCCTATTCACGAAAACTGCTCGAAGAGTTGCCCCTCGAGGAAAATTCCGATGATTTTCTCTTCGATAATCAGATGCTTATGCAGATTTTGTGGTACGGTCATACGGTTGCCGAAGTAAGCTGTCCGACGAAATATTTTCCGGAAGGCTCTTCAATAAATTTTAAAAGAAGTATAAAGTACGGGTTCGGATGTCTTTGGACGGCGATACTGTTTCGTTTGGCAAAAATGAATCTGATTAATTCGAAATTAATGCCGAAAAAGAATATTAAGAAAATCGCTGCAAATTAAATATGGCAAAAAGTCTTTACATAATCGACGGCCACGCGCACATCTACGCGTCGTATTTTGCGCCGATGAGTCAGCGACTGAGCAGCCCGTCAGGCGAACCTACCAAGGCGACCTATATTTTCACTACGGCTTTGCTGAGGCTTATCGAGCAGAAAAAACCGGATATGCTGGTAGTGGCTATGGATTCTAAGGAGCCGAGTTTTCGGGTTGAGATGTATCCGCAATACAAAGCTCAGCGGCCTGCGATGCCCGACGATATGCCGGTTCAGATAAATCGAATCGAACAGATTCTCAATGCGATGCGAATACCGGTTTTGAGAAAAGGGGGCTTCGAAGCCGACGATTTAATCGGCACACTGGCCAAAGAGGCTTCGCAAGAAGGAATCGAAGTTTTCATTTGTTCTAAAGATAAGGATATGCTTCAACTTTTGGATAAGCGTGTTAGCGTATATGATATTAAAACCGGCAGTATTACCGATACGGAAAAATTAATGGCCGAAATGAAGCTCAGGCCGGAGCAGTTCATCGATGTTTTAGCATTACAGGGTGATACATCAGACAATATTCCTGGGGTTAAAGATGTCGGGCCGAAAACGGCTGTCGAATGGATGCAGAAGTACGGTTCGATAGAAAATCTTTTTAAACATGCCGATGAAATTAAAGGAAAACGCGGCGAAAATCTTAGAAACTCTAAGGAAATTATAGAACTCAGCAGGAAACTTGTCATTATAAATTGCGATGCACCTGTTGAAATAGATTACAAAGAATTCGCCTTAAAGCAGTACGATGAAAAACGGCTGGCAGAGATATTTAACGAGCTTGGTTTCAGCCGGCTTTTAACTCAATTAAATTTAGAAGGGGTTCAAGTAAAACCATCTGCCCCTGACAAATCTGCAAAACAGCCGGCTGGGGTTCAAGCAATTTATCAGCTTGTTGATACACCTGAAAAGTATAAAGAATTTCTTGGAGAATTAAAAAAACACAAGCTTTTTGCTGTAGATACAGAGACAACCTCCGTTTCTGCAATGAGAGCTGATTTGGTCGGCATCAGTATTTGTTTCGAATCGGCAAAAGCTTTTTACCTGCCTGTAAAAGCACCTTTGGGAACGGCGCATCTTGATATTGCTGATGTTAGAAAAACATTAGGGCCGATTCTTTCGGATTCGAAAGTTAAAAAAATCGGACAGAATCTAAAATATGATTTATTAGTTCTTCGCAACGCCGGTATGCCGGTAAACGGAATATATTTCGATACTATGGTTGCTTCTTATTGTCTGGACCCGCTGCGCACAAGCCATTCGTTAGACAGTATGGCGCAGGATTTTTTCAATTATGAATGCATGCCTATTTCTTCATTAATCGGCAAAGGAAAGAATCAGCTTAGTTTCGATATGGTCGATACAGGAGCTGCGTGCAGGTACTCTGCCGAAGATGCGGATATAACGTTTCGGCTGTATGAATATCTGAAAGAGCACTTGGATAAGCAGCCGGACTTAAAAAAGCTTTTCGAAGAGCTTGAGATGCCTCTTGTAGAGGTTCTTGCTGAAATGGAATTTAACGGAGTTTCGCTCGATGTAGGACTTTTGAAGAAAATGTCCGGTCGGCTTGAGGAAGAAGTAAACACCCTGACCGAAAAAATATACGCTCAAACCGGTGTTGTTTTTAATATAGATTCACCGAAACAGTTAGCGGAAATTTTATTCGACAGGCTTGGTTTAAAATCATTGCGAGAAGGTAAGACTGGCCGCAGTACCGACGCATCGGTGCTTGAAGAATTGTCCGAACAGCATCCTGCAGCTGAGATGATATTGCAGTATCGCCAATTGACTAAGCTTAGAAATACCTATGTCGATAAACTTGGAGCCCTGATAAATCCGAGAACTCGCAGGGTTCACGCATCTTTCAATCAAACCGTTACAGTAACAGGGCGTCTTAGCTCCAGCGACCCCAACCTGCAGAACATTCCTATTCGTACAGAATTAGGAAGGCAGATACGAGCGGCGTTTGTTCCGGGCAGTAAAAACGATTGTATTTTGAGTGCCGATTATTCTCAAATTGAGCTTCGTCTTTTGGCTCATTTTTCCAAAGATAAAGCTTTGCTCGATGCTTTTGCCAAAGATATGGATATTCATAGCTTCGTAGCTTCGCAGATTTTCGGTGTTGCTGTGGACGAAGTAACGGAGCAAATGCGTTCCCGCTGCAAGGCGGTTAATTTCGGTATAATTTACGGCCAAGGCGCGTTCGGGCTTTCGCGAACAATAGGTATAACTCAAACCGAAGCACGAAAGTTTATCAAAGACTATTTTGCCAGATACAGCTCAATCAAAGCTTTTATGGAGCATATTGTAGCCGAAGCGAAAAGAAACGGTTATGCCGAGACAATTTTAAACCGCCGGCGAAAAATACTTAATTTGACCAGCAAAAACGCAAACAAAAGAAATCAGGCCGAACGCCTGGCTGTTAATACGACGATTCAGGGTTCTGCTGCGGATTTGATTAAAGCGGCGATGATAAATATACATCGCAAAATAATCCGAGAAAATCTTCCGATCAAGCTTATACTTCAGATACATGATGAATTAGTTTTTGAGCTTCCTTTAAAAGATGTTCAAAAGCATGCCGAGTGGATATCCGAAGAAATGACACAGGCTATAAAATTAAGTGTCCCTTTAAAGGTAGATGTTAAATACGGCTCGAGCTGGCTGGGGGAATAAAAATCTTTTCAGTTTTTACCGCTGTTTACCCAGCGGATAGCGTATTGCAGTAATTCGCTCGCATCGGCCAGATTAAGCTTGTCCTTTATATGTGCCCGATATGTTTCTATTGTTTTGATGCTAAGATGCAGCCTTTCAGCTATTTGCCGTGTCCCGAAACCCTCTCCGATAAGCGAGAAAACCTCAAGCTCTCTGTCACTGAGATTATCGATCGCTGAACCGAATGCTTCCGGCCCGCCTCCGACAAGTTTATGCATTAATTTACCGGCCATATTTTCGCTGACGAAGATTCTGCCGCCTCGTATTTTGCGTAGTGCGTCTATAACTTTTTCTATTGCCTCTGTTTTCATGACATAACCCTGCGCTCCTGCCCGCAAAGCGCGTTCGGCATAGAGAGTTTCGTCGTGCATCGAAAGAGCCAGTATCATTATTTGCGGATAGTTGGTCTTAATATCTTTGATTAAATCTATGCCGCTTGTTTCTTTAAGTGAGATGTCAACAATTATCATCTGAGGCTTGAGGGATTTAATCAGAGCCATAGCTTGATGGGCATCTTCTGCCTGTCCGCAGACATTAAAATCCTCTTCGTTGTTCACAAGCTCGCTTAATCCCTGACGTACTATAGGATGGTCATCTACTATAAGAACGGTGGTTTTTGAACTCTTGTCGTTTTGAGGTTTACTTTTTTGTACCATTTCGAATTATTCTCCTCAATCTATTCGAGCGGGAAAGTGCAGGTAACTATCGTACCTTCCTTCGAACCTTTGGATATTTTAAGTTTTCCGTTAATTAAATCAACTCTGTGGTTCATAATTTGCAGACCTATTCCGGGGCTGTGAGTCCCGTAATTTTTTGGAAAATCCTTTCCGTCGTTTTCAATAGTCATAACCGCATTATTATCGGAATGAGCTATTTGTATTTTTATATTTTGGGTATTACCGTGTTTTATTGCGTTGTTAACCGCCTCCTGAGCGATTCGATACAAATGTACGATAGTTTCGTTTTTACTGATATTCAGCGGCCCGTCGCAGCCGAAGGTGCATTTTATTCCGAACAGATTTTCGGTATTAGAAGCTAATTCAGCCAGCGACGATAAAAGCGAGTCCGGGTCAAGGTCAACCGGATGAAGTCCTCTAGCCAGACCTCTGGCCTGATTTGTTGCTTCGGAAACCAATTTAGATATTTCTTCAACAGCACCTGCCTCTTGAATATTTTTGGAAGCGAGTTTTTTCTGGAGAACTTGAGTCATAAAAGAAATCCCTGTAAGCTGCTGGCCGAGACTGTCGTGAAGTTCTTGGCCGATTCTCCTTTGTTCCTGTTCGCTGATGTTAAGAATCTGCCGCTCGAGTTTTTTTCGCTGCTCGATTTCCCATCGCAATTGCTTATTCGTATTACCCAATGCATGTGTTCTTTCATTAACAAGCTCTTCCAGATGTTCACGGTATTTTCTTAGGTCTTCTTCGGCCTGATTTCGTTCCGTAATATCTGTGCCGTAAACATTTACATAACCCGAGCTTACTACAGGCGCTATTGTTAGTGACAATACCTTTTGGCCGTAAGGCAATTCGAATGTTTCCGCAGAATCTGAGGCGAGTATTCGCGAAACGTATTGACACCATGCCTGCGGAGCTTTTTCGTTGATTTTAGTACCCCATTGGGCTAACAATTCAGTTCCTGCCGAGTTTGCATATAATATGATTCCATCCTTAGAAATTCGAATAACAGGGTTCGGGTCTTCTGAGGGAAATTTAGCCATACTTTCTATTTTTTTCTCGACGAGCTTGCGTTCGGTTATATCTACGCAATATTCTATTACTTCTTTTACATTTTCATTATTGTCGAAAATAGGATAAGCGTATATTTCAGAAAATCGCTCGTTGCCCTCTTTGTCATAATAATTTTGTTCGACTGTTACAGGTTGTTTTGTGCGCTTTACGATATTAACCGGACAGGACTCTTTTTCTATGGAGCTCGGCTTGCATCGGCCTCCTGTAAGAGCATGGCATTTTATTCCTTCGTATTTTTCCGTGTACTGCCGCGCGGCCGAGTTAGCTGTTACTACCGTAAAGTCGTTAACATCGATAACATAAAAAGGATGCGTAAGCGATTCGATGGTGCTTTCGAGAAGCTCTTTTTGCTGGAGAATTTTTTCCTTGTCTTGTTTTTGCTGAGTGACGTCTTCGCCTGAACTTAAAATAGCCGAGATATTGCCTTCGGCATCGAGCAAAAGACTGTGATACCATGCGATTGTCCGTTCATCGGCGTTTCTGTCGATGACATTATTTTCGAAATAATCGGTCGCAGGTATTTCCTCTTGTATCAATTTCCTGAAAGTATCCCTTATATTTTCTCTGTCACGTTCGGGCACGAAATTGTCGAACCAGTTTTTACCTAATATATCTTCTCGCGGATAACCCAGAATTTCACATCCCCTGCGGTTTATTAAAGTTACTTTTTCTTCAGAATCAATCACCACCATTATTACAGCGGCAACATCGAGATAATTGCGGGTTTTTTCCATTTCTCTGACTATTTGGTCACGGCTTTGCTGAAGATTCTGCAGAAGAACGGAATAAGGTTCTCTCAATCCTGTTTCTATCGCTGCTTTGTAAAGCATATAAAAACTTGCCAATTTTAGGAAATGGCCTATTTTGTTTGCCGGCCCGTAAACATCAGTGTACAGTGTAAAGCAAAGCTCCGATAATATCGCGATTATGATGGAAGCGATAAGGTAATTTAGCACTCGGCGGTCAAAACTCTCTCGCTTGAGCCACAATACGATAACCGCCATAGTCAGGATTGCGCAGATGATATATTCGCTGGCTATCTTGAAGGCAGTTAAACCTTGCCCTTCGATAAAACAGACCGGGAAAATATCCCACCAAAAAATGAAAGCCAGTATCAATCCGGTCAGAATCGTATATCCTAAAAGTAACCATCCGGCTTTTAGTTTTCGGCCGATTAATAAAGGCCCCGCAAGAAGTGAACCGCTTTCTAAATAGCGAGCACTAATCCAAAGCTGTGTTGCAAGATTAGAACCGGTTACCGCAAAAATATTCATACCTTTATAGGAGAGGGTGTGTAATAAATCGATAAGTCCGACAAATAAATATGCTACACCCAGCAGGAGAAGACAGCTGTTATTTATAAAACGACGGGCATTCCAGATTAGCATAAAAATACCGCATGCTACAGCGATAGCAAAAAGCTCGACCAAGGCATGAAACAGCAGGTAATTATGAAGGCTGATAATATAAAGAATGATTATGACAGCGGCGCTGACAACAGCAAACCAAAGCCTGTTTTGAATGGATGATTGTTTGTTCAAATTCCATCCCCGAAGGCAAAGTTCATATTATGTATTAACTGCTCCATATCATACCATAATTATTTGTAAAATACAATAGGGTATGAACTTATGGCCGAAGTGCAAGCGGGGCGGGAAATTCTGACCGGAATATTCAGAAAATAAAACTGCTGCCCTAAACAGGGTATCTGATTTGCACTGTTATCAAACGAGCTTTATTATTTTACCTGTTCGTCGAGATTTAAAAACATATCTTTTTTACCCGGCATTGTAAGAGGCGGTTTGTCTCTGAGCCGGTCGAATTTTTCCCTGTATGGTTCGGATAAAGGCTCGCCTTTGAATATGTGCGGTGACATAAACACGATTAATTCGGAATTTCTGACGGCTTCTTTGGTGTTCCGGAAAAGCCTTCCGACAACCGGCAAATCTCCCAACAAAGGAATCTGTCCCACCTGATTAGATATTTCCTGTTTTCTCAAACCGCCCATAACCACTACCTCGCCGTCACGAAGCAGCAGAGTTGTCTTTGCTTTTCTTGTGTCGATGATAGGTATTTCCGCAGTAGTACCGAATTGGCCTGTATCGACGCTTTGCTCCGGTTCGAGTGTAACAAGAATATAGTCGTCGTCGGTCAGAACCGCTGTAACGTTCAATTTCACTCCTACTTTTTTGAATTGTGTCGATGCGAGGCTGCCGCCCTCGGATGTATCTGTAACCTCACGATAAGGTATCTCTGTAACCGTTTCAATCGAAGCCGATTCACCGCTTAAAACCATAACTCGCGGACTCGCCAGAATTTCCACATTTCGTTTTTCCTGAAGAAGATGTATCGTGTTTCTTATCGTTCCGCTGATAAGCGTGAAATAACCGCCGTCGATTCCCGTAAGACTTATAGTATTATAAGCAGTTGTATCACCTATAGTATCGGCAGTGGGCGCAACCATATTAAGCCGAGAGCCGAGTTTTTGCCTGTAACCGATATCGTAATTTTTATCCGAAAGAATATCCCAATTTATTCCGATTTCCGAACTGTCGTTTAACTGTACGTCGACAATTACCGCTTCTATCATAAGCTGTCGCGGCAGCCTGTCGGCTTTTCTGATTTCCGCCAGTATTTTCCTCAGATTTTCTTCCGTGTCGCATATAATCAAAGAATTAGTTCTCGAATCTGTTGCGACGCTGCCGTAAGTCGAAGACATACTCGACATCATTGCAGCAATGTTCTGGGCATCTAAGAATTTAAGAGTTACAGTTTCCAGAAACAGCTCAGGTTTTTCTACGAACGGCTTAATAGTATCTGCGCTTTTTGGCGTACTTGTGCTTTGATTGCTGAGGAAATCCGCAAACGGGTTATCATTTTCAAAGTTCGCAGCGGTACTCTGTTTGATATCGGATTGTTCCGTTGCAGTCTCTGCCGCGGCAAGCATTGCCAAAGCAATCAGTATAACGGTATATAAAGCTGGTTTTGCGTATATTGGCTTTTTCATATAGCTGTTTCCTTATCCTGCACTGTATATATTACAATTGTCATATCACATTTAAGCCGCCCCGTAAGAGGCTCGATTAATTCCAGTTTGAATGAATCCATCCATATCTTCGGGCTGTGATTTTGAAGTCCTTCCACAAGTCTTATTATGCTGTCATATTGACCGCTGATACTTAATATCGCGTTATTTTCGATTACGCCCGTATCCTCTTGGGTTTTTGTATTTCGTCTGTTTGTTCTGGTTCCGACAAGATTAAGCGTATGCACCGCACAGCCGGTTTTTTCCAGTATGCTCTGCAAATTACCGAAAAATACTTTCGCTTCTTCGGGAGTAAATACCAATTTCATCGCGCTGGTGTATTCTTCGGACAGATTATTAAGACGTTTTGTTCTCGATTCTACTTCACGCGAGATAACCTTATTTCGTTCTACAAGTTTGCTTACTGATACATCATATTGTTGCGCCGCATATAAATAAGTAATATGCGGACTAAATATCCAGCGATGCATTGCAACTGCGGCAATAATGATTAATGCCGCGAAAAGTGCATTTTGCGACGAACGGTTAAGTCTGGATATATTTTTTATAAGCATTGCCTATACTCTCTTTCCCGGAACCACCGAGCATCTGATTTCATAGTTTACGAATCTGCTGTTTTCGGTATCTTTTTTAGTCTCAACAATCTGTGCGGTTTCTATCAGCTCGAGCTTGTTAAGTATGTCCACAAGTAAATAAACATCTTCGTTCGAAAGTGCCAGCCCCGTAATATTTATCTTAGAGTCGGCTGCTCCGCTGAAACCTGTGATTAGTACCGATTTGGGTCTCTGCCGTGCGATTTCTCTGAGTAAATCGGGCCAGTAAATTTCACTGCGGTCTCCGATTGCATTATTTACCTTTCGAAGGTTTTCGCTAATATGCCTTATCTTAGAATTTAGCTCCGCACGTTCTTCTAAGATTTTATCCATATCGTTCAGAGCCGGTATTTTATCACTGCTTAATTTTTCGTTAATTTTATCTACCTTCCTTGCAGGGCCGTGAAGCGCCAGCGCGGTAATAATTACAATGACCGCTATAATATTGGCCGTCACTAATAATCGCCTCTGGGTTTTTCTTTGCTGCACTATATCTTGAGGATTCAGATTAATCCGTAAATTATCTTTGTTTACGTCCAGCAGCCGCAAAGCCAAACCTATAGCCGCCGGAGAAGTATGTTTGATTTGGCGAAGGTGACTTATATCGCAATACTGATTAAGCAGGGCGGTTTGACATAGATTATCATTAGTCAAAAACTGCATATTGGATTTTGACACGTTTGCCTTGAGGATATTTTCTGCGTTGTCTGGCAGATAGGCGCTGTCTGCGGCGACAATGATTTCCCATGAGCCGGAATTGTTTAAAGAATCAATCTCGTATGATTTGATAACGGTATTTATCTGTTCCGAGACCCATTGGCATATATCCTGAGGTTCTACTTCGTCTTCGCGAATATCCCGAGTTCTGACTAAATCCATAACCTGCTTTTTGAATACGCACAGCGATAGGCTGTTATCTCGTAATAACGCGACAAGTACGTTCGTGTCGAATTTCCCGACAATGCTTTGTTCGTATAATGTTCTTATGCAGGCCAAAAGCGGGGGCTCTATATTGTCTATCTCGATACCGGCTTGTCGGAACATTGTTACAAAATCTTTAATCTGCTCGCCGTCGGTAGCGACGGTAAGGACATGGCTGGCTATCTCTTGGTCTGATGTTACCGGTGATACGCTGCAGAAATCCAGCGCTATTTTTCTGCCCAGAAGAACCGCAAAATGCTTCACTTGGTCATAGATAAAGTTTCCAAGATTACTCGGAAGCTGTCTGGGTATATCCATAATCTGCATTACGGTAGGCTGGGTGAATAATGATACCGCAGTGCAGCTTGCTGCCATACGGTTGTGATTTTTTAGCTTTTTAACAGCCTTGGCCAGCAATGCCGCATCTTCGATTTTTCCGTCTTTAATAGCTCCTGCCGGAACAGGTCCGCTGGCCGCCTTGATAAGCTTAACGCCGGCTGCCTGTTTTTCGAGCAGTGCCATATTTATAGCAGTCTCTGTAATATCTATTCCTAATGCTTTTTTATTTTCGAATATCATTCGTTAATCCTTAGATTATCGATTCTTATTACATAAGGACTGTTATTCCCCGTTGTTATGTCCGCTTCGACCTTCGCGACAAAACCCAGCGAGCTGATGCCGGTCGAAGTTACTGTGTACGAAAAATTCGAGTTTTGTACCGCCGCTACTGTATATGAACCTCCGCTGTACGATTCTCCGGCGATGTTCGGGTCACTTCCTTGGCGGATTCTGGCAAAAGAATCATTTAGCCCGGCCTCCGCCGCCGCCAAAGCCCCGACAGAACCGATATGATTATTCATCAGCTGCAATTCTTCGCTGGTCAGATGCAGTATCCCGATAGTAATCGCCGAGAGCATCGCCGCCGCGAATACCACAACTAAAAGCACCGAACCGTTATTTTTATATAATCTGTTCATAATTTATTTATGGTTTTATCTCCGCATAACAGCTTGCAGTATCATCCTGCTGAGGAGCTATACCTATTGTTATCATTCTTGCGTAATCTGACGCGGTCAGCGCAAATGTCGAAGTTCCGCTGCTGCCCGCAATTGCTTGAGTAATATAACCCGCGCCGCCGGATACTGTATTAGTAACAGCGTTGCCTTTAAGTACAAATCCGATAATTCCCTGCCTGTTTATAGTACTCGAATAAGTTGCGCTTGGTGTTTCATTGGCACCGGTTGCGGCTTTATGGCCTGTTACGCCGGTTAGTCCATAGCCGGTACCTTCTGTCTGGTCGCTTCCTTCTGTAAAACCGTTATTCAGCGTATATGAACCTTCGTTACCGCAGGTAGCGCCGAGAATTACCATATCTCCGCTGGCAGTAGCAAGAGATGATGATGTCGTAAGTGGGTTGCTTGTGCTTCCTCCGGTACCGGTAGCTGCTGTAGAAGTAGTCTGGTCAACATTTGAAAAGAATGCACTCGAATAAGCAGGGGGAGTATTGCCTGAGAAACTTACATTCCAAGTAACAGAAAAGGTACTGCTGCTTGCCGCGGCTATCCCGGATTCTTTAAGAATATATGCGACTGTGTATGCATAGCCGGAAGAGGCCAAATAATTTCTTTCAACAACCTTAGTCATCGCCCGACCGCCGTATGTTACAGCACTAAGATTTAAACTTGAAGAATACTCTGCATGTGCGATAAAAATCAGAGCTCGGTTAGAACCTGCTACGGCAGTTTTTGTAAGGCCGGTAGTCCAAGACCCAAGCAATGCAACTCCCCCTGAGCTACTTGCGCTTTTATCCATCGTAATTGCCGTATGCCCTGAAAGACCGGGGTCATCTTCGGTAATATTATCATTCTGAAAACCGCCTAATCGCAGAATCAGACAATTATCTACTGTTGTTGTAACAGCCGGGCTTGTAGGTGTGCTGCTTGTCGCGCCGGCGGCAGTTGAAACATTTATCGGGTTATCCAAATCGTGTCCTGTAAACCGCATCATCCAGCCGTAAGCCTGCTGACTGCCGGTCCATGTAAAAAGATGAGTGGCTGCTTCTGAAGCTCCGGCCAGTTTCCACCACGCCCCCAGTGTTACTCCCGAGGTTCTATTTCCTACGTTTATCAAAGTCCAGTTCTGGCCTGACGGCGGTGAAAGTGATGTGTTGGTAGCTCCGTAAGTAGCAACTGCTGCAATCAGTAAATCATCTTCATCTGTGCTCGGTGTCGAAAGCGTTATTGAAGTGTTAGCTGTACCTACTTTGGTTTCAGTGAATTCTCTGTACCTCAGAACATTAGCTAACTGTGCGACTTCTTCGGGTTCGAGTCCCCGATTGTAGATGCGAACTTCATCAATGGTTCCGTTGAAATATCTATCGTTAAGATTGCTGTACTGTCTTCCAATAAAAGCGTAATCTCCGCTGTCTTGAATTGCTCTGGTATTTGTAGCTGTCTGCTGAACGCCGTCGATATATAAATAATTAACCCCGTCCCTTCTTACAGCAGCCACATGATGCCAATTCGTATCAGTGTAAGTCGAATTACTTGAAACAGACTCAAGGGTGCTGCCGTCCGAAATCCAAAAGTAAAAGTAATTGGAACTGTGCCTGACTAACGCGAATCCGGCATACGGAGTATGACGAAGTTTCCCGGCGATGCCGTAATAACCGCCTGAATTGCCCGAACCAAGTTTCACCCATGCGGCAATAGTAAGTTCATCTGTTATCTGCAGGCTCTCATCATTTCCGAAGTCGACATAATCATTAGTCCCGTCAAAATTCAAAGCTCCGCCAAGTTGTCCGGTTGTCCAGCTTGGCCCATTTACCAGTGTACCGTGATTTTCGTAGTCGGAAGAATCTATTGCGGTTGTTCCTGCTCCGTCATCTAATTTCCACCATCCGACAAGACCGCTGGTGCATTCAGTGTCTTTGCCGGTTCTCAGATATACCGATGTTGTAAATGTCTTTTCCTGACCGTTAGACGGATTTACCAAAATTGCCGATACGTCCACAAGACGAATCGAATTGACGTCTGTGATAGGTGTATCGAAATCGGTGTCATCGTAACATGTAAAAGAAAGTGCGCTTACCGGTCCCGCCAAATCAGCAAGGCTGTCGACAGGGCCGAACTGAACATAATTGCTCGCGCCTATGGCGTAGCGAAGATTATTGCCGTCGTTATCTTCGAATTCGATAAAACCGTCGTTAGATGACGAATTACTTACAGAAGTAACCATAACGGCTTTCGATAAATTACGGTTTATATGGTCAATCAAAACTCTTCCGTTTTGAAGCACTTCTGAGTTACTCTGTTTTGTGTTCCAGCTATTATTTATAAGTCTGAATTGCGGCAATACAGCTGCGAAGATAAGAGTGATTATACTCAAAGCGATAACCATTTCCAGTATGGTTAGCCCCTTGCGATTCCAATTGTTTATTTTTTGACTCCTCATCTTGTCACCATATAGTATTTCCGTAATACATTTGATATTTTCGGCATAAAATGATAGCGTCCTAACCGTTTGTTTTGGTTAATCAGACGTAAAGAATACGTCCGAAAAAAGCGAAAAAAACCGTTATTATCAGGAATTAGAAGTGCTTTTATGGGACGATTAGAGTTGTACTAAAAGTCTTTATACAGGATTTTATTTAAGACCGATAATTTCAATCAACCCATCGCCGGGCAAGCCGGGTTGAAAGCGTTATTTCTATTTCGCTGCTTGATAGAGAATTGTTGCCGTTGGAATCGAAACCCACCGATAGAGTAACGGTTTTCAGCGGGTCGCCGCCGTCATCGGTAATATTGCAAAGATATGAATTGCCCAGAGATATGTTATTGGCTGTAAAGGAGTTGCCGTTATTGGTAAAGTCGTATATCGAGCGGGTTTTTATTTCATCGAGCTTGGCCTGAGCCAAAAGCAAGCTCTGAGTTTTAATCTCGATTTTTCTCGTGTTGGCGTTGGCGACCGATAAACATTTGAGTATGGGGACAATCGCGATAACCAGCAAAAGCGAAGCGATTACCACTTCGATTAACGTCAGACCCGAATTATTTTTTCTGTATCTCAGTTTTCGGTGCATTTTGCAATCCCCGTCGCCGGTATTATTGTGATTGTAAAGGACTTGCCCTGTGAAGATACCGTCATTTGTGTATCGCTGGGGGTTTTTAAGTTACCCAGAGGGCCGAATTTAAAAGTTGTCCCGCCTGAAAGTGAAACGCTCGAATCAATAGTAAAACTTCCGTTCGGTATTGCCGAGCCTGTACTTAAATCTACTATTTGATAGCCGCCGCCTGTTATTCTCAGCTCGAAACCATCGGAATTAGTCGCTGCGTTAGTAATGGCAAGCTGGCGAGTTCGCCGCATATTGGTCGTAATTTGTTTCGCGACCGTATCAGCTTGTTTGCGGTGAATTATAGAATACCTAAGCCTCGGTACCGCGATAAAGGACATTATGCCCAGAATCACTACCGCGACTACGAGTTCGGCTAAAGTAATTGCGTTTCTTTTTGCTGTCATATCACAAAGTAACAATGGCCTTGTGCAGAAGAATTACCCGGGACGTTCTTCTGCACCCGGCCATTTATTTTTTGAACTGCGTTACAGTTTTTCGGTTTAGTGTACGCTGCACGAAACTCTATGAGTCGTCGCGTTCAGATTGTACGTCCCGCCGCTCGGACATTCAGGAAGACCGTCCGGGAAGTAGTTCGGGTCATCCAAATCTGTTAGGTCCGGCCATGCTCCCGTATCAGAATCTGCATGATACAGTTCGATCTGTGTGTTGATTGTCGCGACGTTTGTCTGGCAGGTTCTGAGCCTTGCATTTGTTGCGCTTTGAGTAAGTCTTGGAACGGCTATTGCCGCCAATACTCCCAGGATTACCACTACTACCAAAAGCTCAACCAATGTAATACCTTTTTTGCCCTTCATTATTTTCTCCTTTCAATCCAAATTTCATAAGTTTAGCATTGGGCTATTAAAGTATTCGTCCTTTAGATGTCTGGGCTTAACGAAAACAGTCTAAAATACAATTTATTATTCTCTTGCGGATAAGTCCGGTAATAAAAAAATAATTTCTTAATTGGTTATACGTCCCATATAATCGAACATCGGCAAGTATGCACCGATGAGAATCAATCCGACAATTAAACCCATTGTTAGTGTTAACGCAGGCTCTAATTTTGTAAGGTAAGAATTTATTGTCGTATCGATATCTTTATCCAGAAGGTCTGCGCCTTTTCCGAGCATATCGGGCAATTGCCCGGACTGTTCCCCCGAAGCCGCAAGTTCGACAATCAGCGAAGGAAAAATCGGAAAGCATTTAAATGTTTTAGTGACGGTAAAACCGGCCTTAACCATCTGCTTCATGTCGGCTGTAATTTCGCTAAAGCATCGATTTTGTGTTACCGCTCCGGATAATTCAATCGCGTCTATCAGAGGCACGCCTACGCTGGTAAGCATAGCAAAGGTTCGCGTGAAATGTGAAGCTGCAAGAAGCCTATTTAATTTTCCGAAGAAAGGCATATTTAATTTAAAAGAGTCCCAGCCGAGCTGAACCTTAGGTTTTTTAAACAGCCATTTAATACAAGCTGTTATTATCCCTATTATAATCAGAAGAATCCACCATTTATGAATTATAACAGAACTGAATGCTATCAAAACAAGCGTCGGCCCCGGTAAATCAAGCCCTGCCTGTGAATACATCTGAGCAAATGTCGGCATTACAAATGTCAGAAGAAATATTATTACCGCGAAACACAGCACCGTTACTATCACAGGATATGCGAAAGCCGAGATTATTTTGCGCTTTATTTCTTCGCGTTTTTCGAGATATTGTGCGCTCATATGAAGTGTTGTTCCGAGTTTTCCTGAGGCCTCGCCCGCTTCAATCATTCCAAGAAAGAATTTGGAAAACAGCTGCCCGTGTCGGGCGCATGCTTCTTTAAGATTAGAACCCGTTTGAACGCTGTGTTTTACGTCTGCGATTATATATTTGAATGACGGATTAGCGGTTTGTTCTTCCATTGTCTCCAGACAGCTTAGTATCGGCAAACCCGCAGAATACATACCGGCGAATTTGTAAGCGAACGTTACTATTTCGGATTTTTTTATTTTTTGTTTTTTGGGGGTAAGAGATTTTTTGTGACGTGCTTTTATCAGAACGCAGTCGATTTTAGCAAGCTCATCCTGCAGAACTTCGACATTGTTTATCTCGGAATATACTCCGCTGAATTCTCGGCCTGCCGCGTCTTTTGCCACATATTCATAAACAGCCATTATTCGGTCCTCATATCAACAACACGCATCAGCTCTTCCATAGTGGTCGAACCGCCAATAACTTCGTCAATCGCACTTCTTCGCAGTGATTTCATTCCCTCTTTTATCGCCTGCTGCTTGATTGTTTCATCGCTGCTGCTGTCTGTTATCATTTTCCGTATTATCGGAGAAATGGGTAATATCTCGAAGACGCCCTTTCTCTTGCTGTATCCGGTTTTATAACAGCTGTTGCAGCCTCTGCCTCGGTAAAGTTTTTCAGGTTTTCGTTCTTCGAGCCACATAAGCTCTTCAGCGGACGGCTCATACGGTTCTCTGCATTTTGAACAGGATGTCCGGATAAGCCTTTGAGCTATCGCTCCTAAAAGAGCCGAGGCTACAAGAAACGGCGCAACACCGAGATTGATTAATCGGGATATCGCGCCTGCCGCGTCGTTCGTATGAAGAGTGCTTAATACAAGATGTCCCGTTAATGCCGCGCTTACTGCGATTTCGGCGGTTTCAGAATCTCGAATTTCACCGACCAGTATTACATCAGGGTCTTGACGAAGTATGCTTCTCAATGCCGAAGCAAACGTCATCCCCGCAACAGGACGAACCTGAAGCTGCGTAATACCGTCAAGACGATATTCGACAGGGTCCTCGACCGTTACTATGTTTATATCAGGTGTATTAAGAAGCTGAAGTATTGAATATAGCGTCGTCGTTTTTCCGCTTCCGGTAGGCCCGGTCATAAGAAGCATTCCGTGCGGGTTGCTTATTAATTCCCTGATTTTTTGATTGTCGTATTCGGAACTCACCACATTGTCGAGCGACCATTGAGACGCATTTTTATCTAAAATTCTAATTACAATCTTCTCTCCGCCGATTCCAGGAAGAGAAGAAACTCTCGTATCGTATTCCTTCTCGTCATGATATATCATCATATGACCGTCCTGAGGAATTCGGCGCTCGGAAATATCCATACCGGCTGCGACTTTGATATACGATACGACTTCACGCTGTGCAGATGAAGGTACGTTTAAGGCATCATGAAGTATTCCATCGATTCGGTATCGAACCTTCATATCAGGTTCTTGAGGTTCTATATGTATATCGCTTGCCCTTGCGTCGACAGCTCCGTTTAGTATCGATGAGACCAGCTTTGTAATAGGAGCATCCGTAATATGATGAGATTTCTTTTTTCGCTCGGGTTCTGCTAATTCGGTCTGCGGACTGCCTGTTTTAAGCCGCATCGAAGCGATAGCCTGTCGGGTTACATTCTGAACATTGAAATGGTAGGTTATAGCTTGTCTTATCGCATCCTGAGTAGCCGCCAAAGGAACAACTTTATAATTTGTTCTTATTTCTATTTCGTCCCTGATAGCGATATTCATAGGCGAGCTCATCGCTACAAACAGCTTGTTACCTTCTTTTTTGATGGGTATTATACTGTGCTTGTTCGCGATTTCATATGTCACCATGTGAGCGGCCATCGGGTCCACCATATCCGCCGAAAGATTTACAAATTCTATACCGTTACCGGCAGCTATTAGTTTGATGAACTGGTCTTCAGTTATGAGGTTTCGTTGTTTCAGTATTCCCGTCAGACTTTGACCGCTTGACGCCTGTTCATCGAGAATCTGCTCAAGGGTGGTTTTGTCCAGAATCTTTTCTTCCAGAATATAAGAAATTATGTTGCTGTTTTCCTGCATAGTATCTTCTTTCTGCGCAATGAAATATCGTTTATTTTCCTATCGACACGGTTCGATAAGCACTTAACAGCATAATGCTTCGAAGACTTATGAATGCTTATCCAAAACTCCATCAGCTTCATAGGGCATACGCAAAGTTCCTTTATAAAATAGTTTTCTCGCATCCTATAATCAGCAAGTTCAGGGACAGTCTGTTTTATAGGACTTAAAAACCGCAGTTTTACTTTCCTCGAGCGACTTAATCCTCATTAAATCGAAGTTGTTTACAAAGGAATCCGATTCTTTGCTAATTTCACATCGGTTTTGGGTCGATAAGGAATCGGTATGTAAACAAGTGCTGATACGTAAAATCAAAAAATTTGATGAGGGAATCTTACAATGTTTGGGCTATTTAAATCTAAAAAGAAAACCGGCCAGTCAAAAATATTGGTTGTAGATGACGAAGTTGATATTGTCAGTACTATTCAGTATCGGCTCAAATCCTGTAATTTTACGGTTATTACAGCCAACAACGGAAAAGACGGACTTGAAACGGCAATCAAAGAAAAACCGGACATTATACTCTTGGACATAAATATGCCTATTATGAGCGGACATGAAATGCTCGAAAGGCTTAGAAACGACCCAACCATCAAAGACACTCCGGTTATAATGCTTACGGCTTACAGTGACACCAGAGATGTCTCTAAAGCCGCAGGCCTTGGTATAAACGATTACGTTACCAAGCCGTTTGATTTTGCGGAACTTATGGACAAAATCACAAATGCTCTGGAGAACACGGTATCAGCCGGAAAATAACGGCAGGGTTAAGACGATGCATGCATATCAATAAGCGATTTCATGCGATACTTTATTTAACGAAATGCAGCTTTTATGGAATCCGAGGATATAAAACAACTAAATGTGCTAATCGTTGAAGATGACCGCGGAGACGCAAAAGTATTGCATAAGCTCCTGCTCGAATCAGCTCTTCCCGTTTCGAATATTAAGTTTGCTGAAAGACTCCAAGCTGCTTTTGAGATACTTGAAAAAGAAGAAATTGATGTTATCTTTCTGGACCTTGGCCTGCCCGATAGTACCGGAATAGATTCTATCGGCACGGTAAATGAAAAGGCTCCGAATACCCCCATCATAGTTCTAAGCGGTCTGGACGATGCCGAAATTGTCGTAAAAGCCGTCCATAGAGGCGTTGAAGATTATCTTGTAAAAGGCAATGTTGACCCAAGCCTGCTGGCAAGAACCGTACGTTATGCCATAGAGCATAAGCAGACTAAAAAGACACTCGCCGAAAAACAGAAAAATATAGAAGCGATATTTGATGCCGCTCCGGTCGGGATGATACTTATTAACGAACAGACAATTGTTAGACGTGTCAATAATGCTATCGTACAGATGCTCAAAAAAGATTATAAGGACATCGTTAATAAAAAATTCGGCGATGCTCTGGGATGTGTTAATATTATTAAAAGCGGAAAATCTTGCGGTGAAAGCCCGTGCTGCGAGGTATGTAAACTTCATACCGCTGTAGACACCGTCTTAAAATCGAAACAATCCGTTCACGAGTTGGAAATTCAGCCCTCGTTTAAAATCGGAGATGAAAATACTACCCAATGGTTCAGAATCAGCGGAGAGCCGCTGATGATAGACGGGCGTTTGAATGCCGTTATCGCCGTAAACAATATTACTGAAAGCAAAATCGCCGAGCGGGAACGAAGACTTGCCGAAGAAAGATACAGAACAATCTTCGAAAATTCCGCCGTTGCGATATCGCTCGCCGATGAAAATGAACGGCTGGTTTCGTGGAACAAATTTATGGAAGACCTTCTCGGGATGGATAAAGAAGATTTGAATCTCAAACCCGTAAGGTCACTTTATCCCGAAGGACAGTGGCAGAATATCAGAGACCAGAACGTCAGACAAAGAGGAATGCAGCACCACCTCGAAACGCAGATGCTAAAGAAAAACGGTGACGTAATAGATGTTAACGTTTCGCTCAGCGTCATTAGAAGTCCAGAAGGAAAAGTAATGGGCTCTATAGGCGTTATCACTGATATTACCGAACGCAAAAAAGCCGAACGCGAGCTTAAGGAAACAATGGAAATAAAATCGCAGTTTATTTCGACCGTTTCACACGAGCTTAGAACTCCTCTGACTTCTATGAAGGAATCTATAACTATCGTAGCCGATGAAATAGCCGGTAAAATCAACGCCGACCAGAAAAATTTTCTCAATATCGCAAAAAGAAATGTCGAACGCCTGTCCAGATTAATAAACGAAGTGCTCGATTTCCAGAAACTCAGTGCAAATAAAATGAAAATGGATATGCGGCTCAATGACATTAAAGACGTTGTCAAAGACGTTCATAATACTATGATTCCTCACGCCAAACAGAAAAATATTCACATCGCCATTGAGTTCGATGGCGATCTTCCTCAAGCCGTATTTGATAACGACAGAATGATTCAGGTGTTGACCAATCTAATCAATAATGCCATTAAATTTACCCCCGAAAAAGGAAAAATTACCGTCCTTACCAAAAAGCAGGGCGATGATATTTCAATTCGAGTCAGTGACACTGGGATGGGTATGCCCAAAGAAGCCCTATCGAAAATCTTTGACCAGTTTTATCAGGTATATCAGCCCAATCAGCAGATTAAAGGAACGGGACTCGGCCTTTCAATCGTGAAAAAAATCATCGAAATGCACAACGGACGAGTTGAGGTCGAAAGCGAATTAGAAAAAGGAACCGCTTTTACGGTTTTCCTGCCGCTTAATCTTCCTTTGACTTGTGAAGAATTACCCGAAAAAGATGACCAAGTAGTAGAAAAATCCGTAACCTAAATTACCGCCCCCATGAAACTCTCGGCAAATCTTTTAAATTTCTTAATCCGAAGATAAACCCTTATAAATAAACTCAAACCCGTTGGGCAAATTCTTTCCGTCAATTTAAATTCTGCATTATCAATACTGCGAAGCGTGTGAAAAACTTCGAAAAAGTCTGGAAAAAAATCGAATCTAAATTTCATCAGAAAAACGGACAGATTTTTCACAGAAGAGTTACAAAAGAATTAAGAGCAGCTAAGAAATTTCTGCAAAACCAGCGTGCAGCAGGACTTGCAAGTGCAAGAAAAAGGCAGCCGCGGTTCAACCACGGTTCAACCGCCGTTGGAACGGCGTTG
>Ga0265293_10003890_pt1 | contig 27145 bp, 49 predicted proteins | sample Munlanlewell138R_FD_192505 | JGI IMG/M metagenome (GOLD analysis project Ga0265293, IMG submission 192505) | Leachate microbial communities from a municipal landfill in Southern Ontario, Canada - Leachate well 138R | ecosystem: Engineered > Solid waste > Landfill > Unclassified | place: Canada...
TAAAACATTTGTTTAGTATAAGGTATATATTAAAAGAAAAATGTCATTTTTTTCTAAATAAGAAATGAAGTCAAATTCATCACAGAATCTAAAGACTTCTGTGTTTTCTTTGACGAGTCTTATAAAATCTTTAATTACTTTACATTTTGATTTTTCCGATATTTTTTTATTGTTTTTTTAGTATGATTATATCCTTCTTGGTAATGAAAACCACCTTTTATCATATTGGTCAAATTACTTAAACCAATATCTTTTATCACCTTACTTTCAGTCAATAGTGCTTCATTTTCACTAACATCAGTTTTTATTTTTATTATTTTTGGTTCTAAATTTTCATTTAATAATTCTTTTAATATATTATTCTTTTCACACTCTTTTGCTTTTCTATTGTTTTTTATTATTTTCCAATGTTCTAAATATCTTTTTTCTTTACCTTTACCAACATAAAATGGCTTATGTTGAAAATTATAATCACCATAAACACCACCATCAAATCTTGGATCTAAATACACATAAACATAATATTTATTATTATTTTTATTTTCCATATTTATTATTATATTTGTATTTATATATTAAATGTGGTATTTTGATAGACATAGAAAATTAACACAAAAAATATATATCCATGTTAAATTGATGTTCCACGAAAAAGAATAAAAACACCGAAAAAAAATTAATATGCTAAAAAAAGTTACAACATTAAATTGTGAAATTGTAGGAATGCTTTGCTCATTTGCTAATACAAAATTAGAAGATGTTTTAGAAGGTAAAGAAACAGACTACGAAAATTTCAAATACAAAGATTTGTTAATAACCGCAAGTCTTCCAGAAAATGCCAATAATATGATTGATGTCAGTAAACAAATCGATCAACTTATGTTTGATAATTATAACATTTATCTACAAATGAAAGAAAAATTATCTATGATGGATAATGTTGATACTGACGAAATTGATTTCAAAGATGAATTATCTAAAACTCTATTTTTAGAGGCAGCGAAAGTGGTAAAAAAATACATAAAGACTTATAAAAATCTTTTGCTTACAACTAAATTTGAGTATCCAAATATTAGACAAATACAAAAATATGCACTACAAGATGAATTAAACTATAACATAAGTATTGAAAATTATGAAGAGTGTATGATTATTAAAGAAAAAATGGAGGAAGTGTAATGACAAAAAAAGAACAACTTATAGAGTGGTTAAAGAAACGTGCCGATATTGACACTATTGCTGAAGAATATATCTCTTTCATAATGGAAGAATATAAAAATTTTGAAACTGAAACTGAAACTGAAACACCTGATGTTTCCTGGTTATGGCATTGTTCTACAAGAGAACAAAATGTTTTAGACTATTCTATGTTAATAGATGATGATAATGTCGTTCCAGCATTAAATAGAGCCGCACAAAATGGTTTTAGAGGTTGTTTAAGAAGATTAGAAGATTTAGAAATAATAAAAATGGCTGACATTGATAGAGATATAAACAGAGATGATCAAAGTCAGTTCGATATAGCTTTTGGAGAAGATGAATTACGATAAAAAAGAATTTGTAGTATGTGCCGCAGTATGGTCCAAAGAGTTAGAACTTAAGAAAGAAATTTCTTATTGTCGTTCTAGAAATTTAGACCACGGTGTAGTCTTCGCAGGTCTTAGACACCCACACGCAATGTACACAATGGTTGCAGTTACAGGTTTAAGAAGTGTAACCTATGCCGAAGATGCTGTGGGTGAACACGTACAAGGATTTGTAACATCAAAAGATAGATTTGTTGATAGAACAGAAGCAATGAAAATCGCTCTCGCTGCAGGACAAGTAACAGAAGGCGAGACATATAGTACCTCTGAATTGTTTAGTGAGGATCTATATTAAAAAATAATGCAGTCGGATATGAAATTGAAAAAATTGTCAATTCTGAATTAGATAACACTAAAGCATCAGCAAAAGAGAAACTTAAAACATTTAAGAGATATTTTAATAAGTATAATATAGAACATACCACCAAGTCTTGATATTGGTGCAAGTTGTGGTCAATTCTTAATGGATGAATATTTAGATGCAGATAGTAGAGAAAAATATAATAACGAATCGTAAACCTTATAGAACTAAGAAGTTAAGGTTCATATTCTATGACTATAATGGTCATAGCATAGATTATATTACGCAAAATATAAGGAAGAAATGTATATATTTTGATTACTTGATTGTTGTTAAAAAAGATGGTGGTTGGAGAAATATTAAAAGAAGAATTTATGACAACAACTTAAATTGGGTAGACCACGAAAAATATACTGAAAGTAGTTGGTTTAACTATGATTCTATTATAGAAAAATATATAACTAGCAAAGAATTTCGATTAATGAAAAGACAAAATAAATTAGAAAGGATACTAAATGAGTAAGAAAGAAGAATATATCAAAGCAATGTTACTAGAAAATATAAGTATTGCCGATCAGACAATCAAAGAGTTGTATGAGGAAATTAGTTGGCTTTTTTAATATATAATGTAAAATATATTTTATCAAATGTTATATAATTATAATTCATTCAACGAAAAACAAAAAATATATGAACAATTATTACTTGAAGGTAGAATAGACGATCTGAAGAAAAGATATGATGGTAAAATTGATAAAGAAATAATTGAATATTTTGAGAAAGAAGACCCAACAGACAATAAAGCATATCTTGAATGGTTGCTTAAAACCTATAATAAATTAGATAGTGTTGAAAAAGAAAGATTAGAAAGATTGAAGGTACCAGTTCATGAAACTATGGTTAAATTGGTTACTAAATTTCATAATATTAAATCTAATTTAGATGCCGAAGATAAAAATATCAATAATAATAGAACTGTTTATCAATTATATCAAGTATTACAACAAGTAATGAAAGATTATAGTGAAATCGAAGGCGCTGGAAGTGTTGATGTTTATGTTAATAATGAAGAATGGGTAATCTTTACACCTTATGAATATGAAGTTGCAGAAGAATTCGGTCATGTAGATCCAAGACAAGGTAGAAGTTGGTGTGTATGTTATGATGAAAAATATTTTAAGGAATATTTTTGTCCAGATGGTGGTATTAGAATGATTATTAATAAGTTCGATGAAACAAAGAATTTAGCTTTACAAATTGAAAAATATGGTGATATTACTGTATGGGATTATAAAGATGAAAGTGTTCTTGATTTTTCTGTAAGAATACAGGAACCATTTATTAAATATCTGAAAGAAGAAGGTGGTTATGAATTTGTTATTGATTTCTTCGAAAAAGAACCATTAACAAATATGGATACACCAGATATTGATATGGATGATTTAAAAGATAGATGGGTAAGTGATAATGAATGGTATTGGACAGACTATATTGATAGTTGGAATTGGCATGACCATTTTGATTGGAATGGTGTTACAGGTAGAATAGCAAGTATAGTGAGTGATGATCCTGGAAATTATATTTCTTATGATGCGATGTTTGATTATATAACTGAATTGGATTTAGAAGAAGATGAATTATCAGATTATGATGTAGAAACATATGATGATTTAGAACAAGGACAATATCTTAGAGTTATTGAAGATTATGGAAACATTGCTGATTTAGCAAGTGATTATGCTGATAAGTTAGAACAACACGAAATAGAAGACATTATTGAAAATCAAGGTGGTGTAGAAGATTTTGATGATTATTTAGATATTCCATCATTTTTGAGAGAGGTTGCAGAAAATATAGATAATGATCTATTAATTCCTTATTATTAGATGGTGATAAGAAAAGAAAAAGATGAAAGATTTGAAACAATTTATTAAAACCACAATACGAGAGTTTTTGAATGAACAAAATAGTAATTATATGACATTATATCACGGTGGTTATATAGATAAATTGTACTCACCAATATATTTAACAGAAGATTATTATATGGCAAAAAGTTATGATGATGATGTTTACACTTTTTTATTAGATAAAAATTCAAAAATATTAGATTTAACTGATTTAAATAATTTTCAAGAAATAAAAAAGAAAATATATGATAATTACTCAAAAGAATATTTAAAATATAAAACCTTTGGTGGTTTTGGATTAGAAACAAAGGATAGAATTGAAAAAAATTATTCCATATTAAAGAAATACAAAAACTACGATGAAATAGAAAAAAGATATGAAGAGTTGTTAAATATAGATTTTGTTAAAGATGTTTGGTCTGAGCATTATTATGACAGAGTAGATAATCTTATTGAGTTTTATAAAAATGCTTCTAATGATGAGCGCAAAATTATAGATGAATTGGAAATATTAGATAATGAGATTAGAAATATGAACAAACAAGATGATTATTCGTTAAATATGTTTGGTAAATATTTTCAAGATTATTCTAAACAAAATAATTATGATGGATATAAAGCAATATCAACTTATTTAGATGGTAAAACAAAAGGAATTGAATATTGTATAATTAATATTAATAAACTTAAAATATATTAGAAGAACTAAACACTCGATTATAGATGAACTTGATTAAATGAACAAAAGTTGAATACACCACAGAACCTCACATTACATATACACCTTGTTATAGGTATGTAAATTAAATTTTATACAATTAAAAATAAACAAATTATATTATGGAATACTCAATTACAATAGAAGAACTGATTAAAATATTATAAAACACTCAAAAGAGATATGCCAAAAATATCTACATATTTTTCTTGGGATTTTATCGAAGTCTTTGATGCATATGAACAAGACAAATCAGAAAATGAACGAACAAGATTTGGTCGTACTAATAGAGGTGAGTGGTTGACTGTTGAACCATCAATATTTAAGTCACACTATGATATAGACATTACTGGAAAAATAGATAATTCATACGTTATAGATTTAGAAAAAGAATACCAATTATATAAAAGAATAAAAAAATTAGAAAGGATAATAAAATGAATAAAAAAGAAGAATATATTAACACAATGTTGTTAGAGAATATCGAAATTGCATCAAAATCAATTAAAGAACTATATGAAGAACTCGAAGAAATCAGAGAATTACCAAACGATTGTACAGGTATAATGGTTGATGGTTATGTTTGTGAGAACCCAGATATGAAACTTGATTTACTATCAAACAACTACCACGTTATTGGTTATATGGAATGTTTAAGAGCACAATCAACTGAACTATTGAACCTTAGAACAATGAATGATGAAGAGTTCGAAGAATACTTGAAAGACCAAGAAGAAATCAAGAAACATAATGATTTAGAAATGCAAAAAGTACATGATATGATTCAAAAAAGAAAAGATAAATTAGGCATTTAATTTTTTTTATTCAAAACTAAGCTGTTATTAACACCTAAAATTTATTACTTTTACTTAAATTATCCTCCCAGTAAAGTGGTTGAAAATTAGTATAATGATTTAGTTCATATATTTCTTCCTCTGTAATAGCCAAAGATATGGGTTTTATGTGATCTAGTTCCCAATATGTTCCGTGATTTTCCCAATTCATATTTTTATCAAATTGATTTTCAAGATATTCTCTAAATTCTTTAATGGAACAACCAAGTATTTCAGTTGTTTTCATAGCTTTCTTTATATTTTTCCTATTGAAAGATACTCTAATAAGAGAACCAATATTATGTTTTAATTTGAATAATGTGTCTGTTTCTCTTTTGTTTTTAATATATTCATAATTCTTTCTTATTATTTCTTCTTTATTTTTCTCGTAGTATTCTTTTCTTTGCTCTTTTATACTTTCTTTATTTTCTTCTCTATATTTCCTTGAATAATCATTTAATTTATCACCATTCTTTTCTCTATAATCTTTAGCCTTATATTGATAATACTCTTTATTATCTCTCTTGTATTGTTTTGTTTTTTCTTTTATATTATCAGTGTTTTCTTGGTAATATTCTTTTCTTTTTTCTTTTATACTATCAGTGTTTTCTTGGTAATATTCTTTTCTTTTTTCTTTTATACATTCTTTACATTCAGAAGAATATGAATAATATTTTTTTCGTTTTTTTTTCTTATAGAATTCTGAAACTTTCTTTTCTTCTTTACAATTATTACAAACTTTTTTCATTTGATTATCTTTGTTTTACATTATATATTAAAAAACGAAAGGCAAAAAAAACTTATTCGATAATTTTTTTATGTAAAACAAACGCTGTATATTTGTATTGTTAGAGAAAAACAACACACGTTCTTTACAGATTGAAAACACAGCAAAATAAAAAATTAAAAATTATTTTACTTTTATTTTTTTTATTCAACTAAACGCTGTATATTTGTATTATCAAACTGAGACACTAATTTAATTATTAATAAAAACACTTAAAAACTTTAATACTATGACTAAAAATTTATTTTCCAACGCCAAGAAAAAAACAACAACTCCTAAAGCAAAAAAAGACGACAAAACTATTGTAAATGTGCCTGGTACAGAGTTTGCTGAAAAATTAGCAAAATTCGCAACACTAAAAGCACAAATGGACGAACTAAAAGCTGACCTTGCTATGTCTCAAGAATTTGTAAAAAGTGTTGGTGTTGATGAATACACAAAATTAGTTGAAACAACTAAAACCAACTGTGGTTCTTTCATTCTTGCTTCTGAAACAGGTGGTCGTGTAATGATTCTTCCTACCAAAAAATATATCAAAATTGACGAGGCTACTGCTGAGACACTTACAGAAACTTACGGTGAAGGTATTGTTAATGAAAACACTACTTACGGTTTCAATACTGACGTTCTAATGAGAAATATGGACGCTATCTCTGCCGCTCTTTTAGAAAGTGATTTACTTTCTGATGATGATAAAGAAAACTTAATCGAAGCAACAACTACTTATGCTGTCGCACCTGATACACTCGATAAAATTTATGTTCTTGCACAAGAAAGTGGAAACTCTGTTGCCGAAGTTATCGAAGATATCCAGCCAGTAGTACAAATGAAAAACGCAATAGCTTAGACAGTCATTAGTAGCGGCGGATATTTACCCACCGACCCTACTAACAAAGCACTAAAAAATAAAAGCAAAGGGTGTGGAAAAGAAATTTATTAACAAATTAAATTGAAAGAAAAAATGGAAATGAAAATAAACCTTAAATAGTTAGAAGAAAATTATGAAAGACTTCAAAAAGAATCAAAAGATGTAGATGATGAATATCCTTTACTTATCAAATGTGTGAAAAATTCAGATTATGATAGATTTAAGATAGGAGACTTTTTTGTAGCAAAACACGGAGGTGAAATTGATGGCAAACCAACATATTCCACTAAACCCGTATTAATTGGTAGTATATGGATGTACTCTGATTTCGCTGAGATAATATATGATAAAAACGAAAAATAGTGATTTTATTTGATATTCAGATACTTAAAAAAGGTAAACTTAAAAAAGGTAAAATTTAAATCGAAGCACTTCCACCGCTTGCCTGCACTATTGCAGATAAAGCTAAAATCAGTGTCACAAGCCACTCACTCAGAGTGGCTTTTTCTTTTACAAACAATTTAGAGAAGATGAATTAACAGAAAGAACTCGCTTAGTTTTCAAGAGTTGAGTTTAATTCAATGACTCGGTGATTGATGTAACTTACTTAAACCTGAAAGTCAGTTTTTTCAGTTTTTTACTGAAAATTTTTATTTCTTGATATTTTTGATTATATTTGTAATAAGTTTAATAATAAAATAAAAAATTATGCCAAGACCTTATAAAAGAACAAAAGATGGTAATTTTAGCTATGTGTATCCACCAAGACCTGAACACCGTGTACCTGCGAAATCATTAATAAAATATGATACAGGTGAATACAAAGCAGAACCTAAACTTAATGGTTCTAATTGTTCTCTGTACTTAGATGGTAAATCATACGAACAAAGAAATAGACACAGAGGCAACATCTCAAACTTTAAGATGAATGGCTCAGAAATAATCAAACTACACCGTGGTAATGGTGATATGTTGATTGTTGGTGAATACATGAACAAATCTCAAAAAGACATTAAAGGTAAAGTTTTCAATAACAAATTCGTTATCTTTGACATCATCGTATATAATGGTGAACACTTAGTTGGCTTGACTTACGAAGAAAGAAGAGAGATATTGGAAGAGATTTTTGGTACAAAATCATATGATGATTACTTATACCAAGTATCTGAGAATGTATTTATGACTAAATCTTTCGAAGGTGATTTCACAAAACTTTATGACAAAATCGTTAAGATTGATATGTTAGAAGGTTGGGTTCTAAAAAGAAAATCAGGTAAACTTGAAAGAGGTACAAGAGAAAAGAATAATACTGGGTGGTCAATTAAATGCCGCAAAAGCTCTCTTAATTACTCTTTTTGACGATTTTGACTATATTTATTTAAATATAAGTGTAGAAAAGAAACACAAAACTATGAAAAAAGAACAAAACTATTGGACAAAAGAAAGATGTCAAGAAATTGCTTTGAAATATAAAAATAAAAGTGATTTTAGAAAAGGTGATAATTATCCATATGTTAAATCATATAAATCTGGTTGGTTAGATGAAATATGTTCTCATATGGAAGAAGATGATAAAACACCCAGTGGTTATTGGTCAAAAGAAATGTGTATTAAAGTTTCTAAAAAATGTGAAAATAGAAAAGAATTTAGAGAAAAATATAAATCAGCATACACAGCATGTTATAAAAATGGTTGGTTAGATGATATAATTGGCGTTTCGAAAAAACAATTAAGAAACTTTTGGACAAAAGAACAGTGTCATAAAGAGGCATTAAAATATGACTATAAAAAAGATTTTAGAAAATATAGTAGTGTTGCTTTTAGTCGAGCTAGAGAAAACAAATGGTTAGATGATATATGTGGTCATATGAAAATAATAGGAAACTTATACAAAAGGTGTATATATTCTATTGAATTTTCAGATAAAAGTGTATATGTTGGATTGACATATAATTATGAAAATAGAATTGTAGAACACATAACAGATAAAGGAAGTGCTGTTTATCAACACTTACACTCTGGATTAACATATAAAAGTAAAAAATGACTAATTATGTTAGTGTGGAAAAGGCGAAAAAATTAGAAGATGAATATGTTAAAAAATATAAGAAAGATGGTTGGATTATATTGAATAGAATGAAAACTGGTGGTATTGGTGGTAAAATAAAATGGACAAAAGAGAAATGTCATAAAGAAGCATTAAAACACAATAGAAAAGAGTTTCATAGAGAAAGTTCTGGTGCTTATACAAGAGCCAGAAAAGAAGGATGGTTGGATGAAATTTGCTCTCATATGATTGAATTAGTTAAACCCAATGGTTATTGGACTAAAGAAAAATGTCATGAAGAAGCATTAAAATATATAAAACATATAGATTTCTATAATTTTTCAAAAGGTGCATATGAAAGATCAAAAAAAGAAGGATGGTTGGATGAAATTTGCTCTCATATGGATTATAACAAATATGTTGAAAAAGGTTATTGGACTAAAGAAAATTGTAAAAATGAATCATTAAAATATAAAACAAAAAAAGATTTTAAGAAAAAATCAGGATCAGCATATAGCACTTGTGTTCAAAATAAATGGATAGATGATGTTTGTTCTCATATGATTGAATTAGTTAAACCTGTGGGTTTTTGGACAAAAGAAAAGTGTTTAGAAGAAATAGAAAAATACACAAGAACAGAATTAAGAAAAAATAATCCAACCGTTTATAGAAAATCATTAAAAAATGGTTGGTTAAGAAAAATTTAACAGATAATGAACGAAGCAAACCAAATAAAAAATCTTTTAGAATTTACGGCTATATTTATGTCAGGTGATATAAACCTAAAAATGGAATCAACAGACTATTATAAAGAAAAATATGATAAATATATTGGTGTCACCATAAAGAAAAGTAATAAAAAATCAGACATTTATACAAAATGGTCTAAAATCTGGGGTGAAAATGAAGATGTAAACTCTATGATGAACTATTTTATTGGTGTTGCTGATAAGAGTAAAGTTTTACCTAAAAAACCTGTAGGTAAAGATAAACACTGGTTGGTTAGTATACCACCATTAGACTTGTTTGATACATTTAGAGAGCATATAGGCGATCCAAATGAAATAAATGATAAAAGGTATAGTTATGTTCATCCAATCGTTAAAAATAAGATATATAATGAATATATTAAAGAGAATATTAGATATTTTAAGTTTTTAAGAATATTAAAAGAGGAATTATAATGAATCAATTTTGCACTAAATGTTATAAGACGTTTCCAAAAGAAATTATGACACAAATTTCTGAAGAATTAGGCGTTTGTCCTGATATTGGTCTCAACTTGATTGAACAAAGAACGGAACAGATTAAGTGGTCGTTTCAATAAATGTCTTGCTAACGGCTGAGTGTAAAAAATCGTTTTAATGTTTTTTACACTTTGTTATAGTTTAGTTTTAAATTTTTTAACCACAAAACTTAATTAGAATGAAGATAAAATTTGTGAATGAAATACCGCAATGGATTATAAGTAGTGATGTGGCAGCATACCACCCTCGCACTAAAACAATTTGGATACGAAATAATTTAGGTTGGAAAACTATACCAACATTGCTGCACGAATTAACGCACTGGTTTATTCACAAATTTTTAGGAAATAATAAAAAATTACACAATAAACTCGATAGAAAAATTCAAAATTTCTAATCATGATCATTTTAATACCATCACAGAATCTAAAGACTTCTGTGTTTTCTTTGACGGGTCATATAAACTCGATAGAAAAATTATTAAAAATAGACTTGGTAAAATTTTTATTTTTTATTTTCGAGTTTTATATGTATATTTGTACAAAATTAAAACAAAAGTTATGAATAGTACATATGGATCATTAGCCTCAAGAGTAAGAAAAATTATTGACAGTTGCACTAACGAGAAACATATTGAATCTTGTAAACGAATGATTGAAAACCATCCAGACAAAATTCTTTATCAAGAATTCATTAAGAAAAGAGAATATGTGTTGAAAGAATATAAAGGTCTTGTTGAAGGTGCTGAAGTTATCGTTATTGGTAATGAGAATGTTCCTGCTTGGAAAGGAACAATTATTTCTTTCTATGATAATGATAATAAGTGGACTAACCCATTTCCTATTATCAAGAAAAATGATAATGATAAAGAATATATGTGTATGGGAATTGTTTTACCTTTTTCTGAAAAAGAATTAAACCGTCTTAACTCTTTGGACTATAAAGAAAGATGGAACTCTGTGTGTAGTGAACATTGTAAAATTTTGTAGTCTTAGAATTATGACATATTTTAACGCAGAGTATATAGTACATTCTTGGAATAGAGTGGGTACAGAAAACATTATAAATTATATAGAAAATTATAAAAAACATGTTGAGAATGAATAATGAGCAGTTTGAGTTTAGTAATATGTTTTGGGAAGATCCAGAATTTTCAGTAGAAGACGGGATACCAAAATATTATGAAATAGACAACGAAGGGAATATGAATTTTCATTATCTTGATGATAAAGAAACTAAACAATTCATTAAAAGAAAAGCATTAGAAAACCCCGAAATCATGAAGGGTATTAGATACAAAAAATTAGTTCGTATCTTAAAAATAAAATAAAATAAATATGAGAATAATTGTAGAAAATTATAAAATCGAATGTTTTGAAAACGAAATAGATTATAAAAATTGGTTAACTGACCACAGAAAAGAATCTCATTTAATGAATAGTGGAATTTATGGTGGTGAACTATATGGTATTCCACAAGAAGTTAAATCACTTTTTACTGAAAATTTGTTAGTTTCTATTAAGAAACAAAATTATAATGATGTTCAGTTTGTTTATATACACTCTTAAACTTTTATCATTTAAAACAATATAAGAAAATAAAAAATAAGATGGCAAACATTTATTATTTCATATTATTTGTGTATATACATTATATACAAGAAGATTGGGACATTTATACAAAATGGGGTAAAAGGTTAATTAAACCTGCCTGGTTTGTCAGATCAATCTTAGTTTGGACGCTATCTATCGTTTTCTTTCCTGTTGTTTTATTACATATGGATATTGTGAAGAATGATAGAATAAACAAAATGATTTCAGAAATGTTTTGATTTTTGTTGTTTAACATATTATTACCATAATGGTATCCATTCTAAACCACCACCATCTACAAAATTTGCTCCTTCATTTTTCCAATTTTCAATATTAATCAACAATGTATTTATTTCATCAAATACACTTTTTTCTAAGAAAGAACTATTAATTTGAAATATAGAAATGTATGTATTTCCATTTAATATTGAATTTAATTTTTCAATAACTTCATCAATATTATATTCACCATAAAGTTCAAGAATATTTGGATTTACTTTCATACCTTCATTAATTTCATTAAATTTTTTTATTTTCATATTGTTATATTTTTTTTCATGAGTATGAACTTACCCTGTAAAAAAATTTCGTTACAGAACCATTATATATATTAAATTAAAAAAGTCAAATTCATCACAGAAGCTAAAGACTTCTGTGTTTTCTTTGACGTGTAGTTCATTTGTTAAAATAAAAAAGTCATATTGAAGATATTATGGCATAAAATTATTTACGATGTTGATAAATAAATCTATATTTACCAGCATCGTAAATTCTATATATTTTTCTTTCTAACATTATTTCATGTTCAGATTTATTAGAGTCAAATCCTTGTTTAACTAATTTATATTTTCTGAAATTGAATTTATGACTTCTAATTTTATTGTTGTTTATTGTATAAGAATAATCTGGTAAAATTTCACAATCAAATTCGAAACCCAATTTATAATATAAATCACCATTAGAATAACTCCTATCAGCAAATGTTTTAATTTTGTTAAAATTATAATTTTTTATAAAATAATTGAACAACTTACTTGAACCTCCCACAACATTATAATTTATTTTGTTACAAAATCTAACTAATTCTGTTTCACGTATATTATGTTTGAAACACATCAAACTAACCAATTCGTTATTATAAAATAATCCAAGTTTAATACTAGAACCAACGAAGCCTTGAATGTGATTTTCATTTAGAAATGTTCTAACCAATTTATTATCATTAACTTCCTTAATTTCTGTTTTTCTACCAAATATTTTATTTTTTGTTTTTCCTATTTTATGTAATATTATAGATTTAACTATTTCTTGTTTATAATTCCAATCATCCTCCCAAACATGAAATAATTGTATACCTTTTTCTTTACATAAATCACTTTTCTCTTTATGATAATTCTTTTTCTTTGTTATTTCATTGTGCCAATATATACCATTAAATTCTATTGCAAAATTAAATTCTGGTAAGTATATGTCTAATTCAACACCGATATTTTTTTTTGAAATTGTTATAATCTCACCATCATAATGTTGCTTAATGAAATCATATATTTTTATTTCTGATTTTGATTTTCTATATGATGGGTATTTGTTTCTGATTTCTTTATTCTGTTGAGGATATTCTACACCATATTTTTCTAAATTTGTTTCTTTAATTTTCTCTTTTATTTCTTCAGATTGAAAAACATTTCGATAACCATATTTTTCTAAATTGGTCTCTTCAGTTTTATGTTTTATTTCCAAATTTTGTTGTGGATTTTCTACACCATACTTTTCTAAATTTGTTTCTTTAATTTTTTCTTTTATTTCCTTAGATTGAAAAACATTATCTACACCATATTTTTTATTTATAGATAATTTTCTTTTTTCATTTACACACTCTTTATTATTACAATAATATTTATTTTTTCCATTATTTGTTATTCTATTATATGTTTGATATTTTATTTCTTTTTTTGTTCCACAATTATCACATTGCACTGTAACTAATTTATGAGAACCTTTTGTTAATCCTTCAATATTTGATAATATCATAATATTATTCTATTTATTTTTTTTTAATTTTTACTTTATCTGAAAATTTATCTAAATTTTTATTTATCATTTGATATTTTGAACCATTTGTTAAATATATATAAAAAGAAAAAAGTCAAATATGGAAAAAAAGTCAAAAAAAGTAAAACATTATTTTACATTAAAAGATGACTTAAATGAAAAATTTATGAATTATATTAATGATAATTATATAAATAAACAAAAAATTATTGAGGGATTAATAATACAATATCTTAGAAAAAATAATATTAATATAGATGATTAGAGTTTTAGTATTATCTTCTGACAACGATGGTGTGGGTTATTATCGCACCTTAAATCCTCATTTCTGTATGGATGATCCTGATATTAAACTTGAAATCAGATTGCTTAGCGATATGTCACTTCCTTTATTAGATCCTAAATTCCTTAGACACTATGATGTTATCTTTTTCAATAAAGTAATACCATTTTCTAGTGACCAACATACACAAGCATTCTATAAAATGTGTAAGGATTTCAATGTTAAACTGATATATGATATTGATGATTACTGGATATTAGATCCTACTCACTTAAATTATAAGAATTGGATTAAAAATAAATCTGGTGATAAGGTAGAAGAAATGATTAAGAACGCAGATGTTGTTACTACCACAACAGAAATTTTCGCAGAACGTATTAGAGAACTTAATCCGAATGTTGTTGTTTTAGAGAATGCTCTAAACATAACTGAACAACAATGGATATCAAATAAAACTGAATCAGATAAAACAAGATTTATCTGGGGTGGTGGTATTTCACACATGGTTGATTTAAGACTTATACAAAAAGAATTCAAAACTTTCAAGAAACCATTTTTAGAAAAGGCACAAGTTATTATGTGTGGTTATGATTTAAGGATAAAAATGCCTGATGGTGGTATTAAGAAAGACCAACACAATAGAAGTCAATGGGGACTTTTTGAGAGTTTTTTCTCAAATAGTGGGAGATATATCCAAGATCAAGAATATAGAGAATTTCTTAATAATTCAGACAATTTTGATAATGATGATACATACGGTTATAGAGAAGAATTCTTGGATAGATTTTATCAAAGAAGACACACTAAACCAATATTACTTTATGGTACAATGTATAATGAAGCAGATGTTTCATTGGCACCATTGAAGTCAAATCATGGATTTAATAAGATGAAATCACAGTTGAAACTTATTGAAGCAGGTTGTCATAAAATGCCTGTAATTATGAGTAATTATGGACCTTATACTCTTGATGATGTTGAAGGAACAGCAACGGGAATTCAGAAAGGTTGGTTAATTGATGAAAAGAAATCAAATTGGTATGAGAAGATGCAGTGGTATGTTGATAATCCAAATGCTATAAAAGAACACGGAGAAGCTAACCATGAGTACTTTCTACAAAAATTTGAGATGAAAGTAGTAAACAAAAAACGTGCTGACCTATATAAACATGTAGCTGCACAAGATAGAACAGAAGTTAAATTAGATTAAATTAAAGATTATGAGAGAAATATTAGAAAATTTGAGTAAAAATATCCTAATAATATGGTATTAGGATCTAAAGCAAGACAATGTGAAAATCCTGAAGTTAAAGAACTTGCTCTAAAATTTCCAAATGATATGGAATTTGGTGCAGAAATAAGAAAAATTATAAAGGAGTAAAATATATGAATAGTTTAGATATACAACTGAAAGAATTGTATGAAAAAATCTTATCGAAAGATAAGTATAGGACTGATAGAACAGGATTTGGTACTAAGTCTGTTTTTGGTCATCAAATGCGTTTCAATATGCAAGAAGGATTTCCGCTTACAACTTTAAGAAAAATTCATATTCGTTCATTAGTTCATGAATTATTATGGTTTTTAGCATCATATGATGATAAATATAAAAAATTTGGTAATACAAACATTAAATATTTATTAGATAATGGTGTTACATTTTGGACTGATTGGGCATACAAAAATTATTATGCAGATAAACTTAAAAAGTATCAGGCTAATGACTTGAAAGATTCAAAAACTGTTAAAAAATTCAGATTTTTAAGTCAAAAAGACTTTGAGAAAAAAATCATAAAAGATGATGAATTTGCGTTGAAATGGGGCGATTTAGGTCCTGTGTATGGTAAACAATGGAAAGATTGGGGAGGTTATCATGAATTAGTTGAGAAAAAGAACATTATCAAAAATACTGCAAGTGAACATCAATTAGTAGATAAACTTGGTTGGGAAAAGATTTATATGAAAGGTATTAATCAAATTGATAATTTGATAGACAATATTATAGAAAATCCTGATTCAAGAAGATTAATTGTTAATGCTTGGAATGTTGCAGATATTGAAGATATGTTATTACCACCTTGTCACGTTTTATTTCAATTCTATACTGATGTTATTAGTATGGAACAAAGAATAGAATATTGTGAAAAAACATATGATAAAGAGGATATTAAAAATTATATGTTAAAGAATAATATTAATGATTGGGATGAAATTAAGAGAGATCCAAGAAAACAGATTAAGATATTAGACCATTTCAATGTACCTGAAAGAACATTAGATTTACAATTATATCAAAGGTCTGCTGACTTATATTTAGGTGTACCATATAATATAGCATCTTATTCACTATTACTTCATATGGTTGCTCAGGCAACAAATACAATACCGAACGATTTTGTATGGACTGGTGGTGATGTTCACATTTATGCAAATGCTATTGAACCAACTGAAGAATTGATGAATAGAGAAATTAGACCTCTACCAAAATTGAAAATAAATCCAGACGTTGAAAACATTTATGGTTTTAGATATGAGGATTTCACAATAGAAGATTACGACCCACACCCAAACATTAAGGTTGATGTGGCAGTATAAATTTTAATTTGTTGAAATTTTTCTCATTATAACGAATTCTTATTAAACGAATATTGTTTTCTTTACAATATTCGTTTTTTATTTTATCATTATTTTGTATATATTTTAATTTTTCATCACCACCCCAATATATTATTGGTTTGAAATGTTGTTCACCATCATATTCTATACACATATTATAATCTGGTAAATAAAAATCAAAAGGTAATGCTTTCTTATTTTCACAACCATCAAATTTATACTGTTTTATATAATTTATTCCTTTTTCTTTTAGTATTTTTGTTATTTCTTTTTCTCCTTTACTTTCATTACAAATTGGACAACCATATCCTTGTATATGGTTACTTGGTGTTTGTTCAAAATCACCATGTTGTGGACAAGTTATAATTATTTTGCTTCTAGTGTTATCATATATAGTTTTAGTATATTTGTATTTATTATTATGAACCTTATTTGATTTTTCTATAAATTCTTCTACTGTTAATCTTCTCCTATTACTATCACACTTATGACATCCAGATTTTTTAGAAATGTGTGTGTTCGGTGATTGTTCAAACACACCATGAATTGGACATTTTATTTTTAATTTAGTTGAAGAATTCACATATATTGATTCGGAATAATCATATTTGTTGTTGTGTATTTTGTTCGATTCTAAAATAAAATCTTCAAGAGATTTTCTATTTTTTTCAAAATCACACTTGGCACAACCATGACCACTTAAATGGTTTTTAGGATATTGAACAAATACACCATGAATTGGACAAATAATATTTACTTTTGTAATATTATTTTTATACTTGACTAATGAATAATCATATTTATTATTGTGTATTTTTTTACTTTTCTCTATAAATGTATTATCTATTAATTTTTCTTTTTGACATTCTTTGCAACCACCATCTTTACTTCTTAAATGATTATTTGCTTTTATTTCAAAATCGCCATGTATTTTACAGGTAATTGTAACGTTTTTTAATGAACCATTATAATCTACTTTAGTGTAATTAAATTTGGCTTTAAATTTTTCTTTTGATTTGTTTATAAATTTTTCTGTATTCAACATAAACTTTTGGACTTCTTTTATATTATATATAAATAAAAATAATTCAAAATATGAAGGTGTCAGTTATTTGTGCAAGTTATCTCGGTGATTATCCTAATGCCGCAAAGAATAGAGATAAGAAATTTGTAAGAGCAGTTAATTCTTTTCTAAAACAAACATATAATGGTGAGAAAGAACTAATTATAGTTGGAGATGGTTGTCAGAAAACAAAAGATATTTACGAAGCAAATTGGAAAGACAATAAAGAAATCAAACACTTTGCATCACCAAAACAACCTTTATATTCAGGTGGTATCAGGAGTATAGGATTAAAAATGGCAACAGGTGACATAATCACATACTTAGATAATGATGATGTAATAGGTAAAACTCACTTACAAACAATTGTTGACCAATTTGATACAGAAAAATATGGTTGGGTATATTATGATGATTATATGGTTCTGAATAAAGAATTTACCAAGTTTTATACCAGATATGTAGATCCAAGATATGGTTCGATTGGTACATCATCTATTGCTCACATAAATGATAAAAAATTAGAATGGTTCACTGGTTATGGTCATGATTGGCTATTTGTACTAAAATTAGCTTCTACTGGAATGAGTTTCAAGAAGTTAGAAAAAACACCACAATATATTGTTTGTCATTACAAAGACGGTGATTTTTAATATATAAATGTGAAAAATAAATCATAACATATGACGGAATATATTGTTAAAAAAGTGGATAAAAAGTACAATGTTTACAGAATTGAAGGTGAGCATGAGATACTTTCAAAAATATATGAGTTTGTATATGAGGTAGAAACTTATATAACATTGAAAAACGGTATAATTAAAGAATTTATATTGACCGTCAAAGAAAACACAGAAGTCTTTAGCTTCTGTGATGAATTTGACAAAAACTAACCTTGTGTTAAAATATATTGTTTAATGGTATTTGGATTGGCTTCGCCAATAGAGCAAACAAAATAGAAAATGGACTTGTAAATGTGGTGAAACACATGACAGAGATATTAATGCGAGTATAAACATTTTAAAAGAAGGTTTAAAAATATATGGTAAGGGACTTGCCATTACAAAGGTGGAGAGAAAATCAGACTTTAGTAATAAAGCACACTCTATGAAGCCTGAAACACATTAGTCTTTAGCTAATGTGTAGTTCATAGAATACGAATTAGAAAAAAATGAAAGAACTTAAAACACTCACATCAAAATCAACTTTTGAAGATTATTATAATATTTTCCAGTATAATAAAGAAGTAGTAGGATATATTGCAGTAAGACAAGATGTTTATTACGACTTTATAAAAATATTATGTATATTTCCATTGAAAGATAAAAAACTTAAATATTTCTTGAAATTAGAACCAAAAGCAAAAACAGGTTTTATGTCAAAATATATTATGAAAATTGCAAAAATGGTTAATGTACCTAATTCTATAATAGAAAGTTTTCATGATATTAAAGAAAGAAAAAGAATTTTCAATAAATATAAAAAATCACCAAAAGAAGTTTCCGATTTGTTGTCAGAAGATATTAAAAAGTTCTTGAAAGAATATTCTTATAATATTAAAGATGATGTTTATACAGAAATATTATCTAAAATGACACAAAATTTGTGTTCGGCTATTTTTGAACAATATGACAGAGCCAGAACACAAATGTTAAAAGAGCAATAACTGTTATACTAATATGGCTTAATCATCCATTAAAACTGGTTGTGATTTGATGTAATTTTGGAATGATATAAAACTATGGCTAACATCCAATGTTCTTTTAGAATTCCCGCCCAGCGGGAATTTTTTTTTATTTAAGATTTTGCTTTATATTTGTATTTGTCTTTAAAGTGATACAAAAATCAAAATAATTTTCAACAACGCAAATAGACTGCATTCTGATATTGTATCTTTGTCCTATTATTAACATTAAAATTGAAATTATGCCGAGAAAGAAAAAAGAAAAAATAGATTGTTCAAAAGAGAGAAGAGAGGAATTAGTAAATATTATAAATCTTGAAAAAGAGATATATGATAGAAATAGAGAAAGAGAAAGTGTTCTTTACACAAGAAAGGCAAATGAAATAACAAGACTCACCGTTAAATTTTTCCAAAAAATTTACAAAAATATTCCCATAATTTTTACAAAATATGAAAATGGTTCATATATGAATTATGAACCTGATTATTCAGATAATTCAATAAAAAATATCAATACATTATATGATAGTTTAAAGAGATCCAAAATCAACATAGATGGTGAAAAAGTTGATTTATGTGAAATTGAAATCAATGAAACATACTGGAAATCTGATAAAATTACATTTAGGTTAAGATTTTCAGATGATTATAATAAGACACCAGCACAAACTCTGATGATGTTACAGTAAATGGATATCTTTTAGTCGATGGTTATATAGATAACGGTGTTGGGGCTGAAATAGGTGGAGAAGGAACTATTGAAGCAGATTCGATTATTGGTGAATGTTGTATTATGGGTTTAGATCCAGATTCTATACCGTCACCTGCTATTATATCTGATAGTGTTATCAGTTCACCATTACCAATAACACTTCTATCATTTAGTGTTACAAAAGTTAATGAGTATGTGGATATTAATTGGTCAACATCTTCAGAAATAAATAATGATTATTTTACACTTAAAAAGAGTTCTGACCTAATAAATTGGTATCATATTGCAAATGTTAGAGGTGCAGGAAATTCCAATAAACCAATGTATTATACGTATTTAGATAATTATTATAAAGATGTGATATATTATAGACTATCTCAAACTGATTATGATGGCACAACTGTTGAATTTGATATTGTATCACTGAAAGTTAATAAAATTGATGATGTAATAAAAATATATCCTAATCCTGTAAAAAAAGGAGAATATATTATTATATGTTGTGATGTGATTGAGCAAATCGAAATTGTAAGCTTAGATGGTCGACCTGTTCGATATTTGAGACACAATAATAATGTGAAAATCTATACTACTGGTACTTATATTATAATTGTTAATAACAAACACAAACAAAAAATAGTAGTTAATTAACTCAACTACTATTTCATTATAAAGATTTTACAACTACTATTTCATTATAAAGATTTTAAGCCTATTTTAAACTCCATTTTTCTTTTGTGACACTTAAATATTTTTCCTCAAATGGATTATCACTATTTTGTAGTTTGCTTTCGGTAAATTGTACTTTTTGGAATAATGATTGGATTTGTTCATAAGAGTCACAGAACAAATTGTTTGGTACTTGTGAGATATGATACCATTTCCAACCTTTACACTTGTCAGGTTCCATATTTCTCACTTTAATGTTTGGATCTACATTTTTTACTGCGAAATATAATGTTGTGTATTGTTTTTCACCGAAGAAATCTTCAGAGAAACCTACTTTTTCATACTGTCCAGGAAATGATATTCCAACTTCTTCTTCTAATTCTCTTGAAACACATTCATCATATGTTTCTCCGTATTCTAAATGACCACCAGGTAGAGATAATTGACCTTCTCCGTGTGAACCTTGTCTTTCACCTAATAATATTTGATTGTCTTTGTTGATGATAATAATGCTAGTTCCTACTCTTGCTTCCATATAAAATTCTTTTTAGTTTTGCTTCACGCAATTTTCGTTTTTTTAATCTTTTATCGTTATTTATGTAATCTTGTATAGCTTTCTCCATTAATTCTGGAGGATAAATTCTACTATTCATCTATAATTCGTTCTAATTTTACTTGTCTAAGAAAATTGTTTTTTCTTTCTTTTGGAAAACAATCAACAATATTTTTATGTTTTTGGTATTCAATATTTTTCTGTATGGATTTCTTATTATATCTAATCGCTTTCCACAATTTTCTATTTCTTAACCAGGTGGCTCTTATCACCATTAATTCTTCATTACTTCGCCATTGACCAGTTTTTCTTACTTCGATTTTATAGCCGACATCTACTTTTAGTAAAGTAAATCTTAGTGACCCAAATTGTAAATAATCAATATCCAAAATATTTTTTGCCTTTATACTATTGATTATGAATGTTTTAATTTCGTGTTCAATCTGTTTTAACATTTGTTTTATTTTTATAAAGTTTGCTTAATGCCTTTTTCAAGACTATACATTTTTCATATTCTTCTTTATCTGTAAAATACCTCAACGCCTCTTCCAAGTCGTCCATATCTACTTTATTCCCGAGCATCACATCATCATAAATTGTTTCACAAAACATTTCTTGTAAATGTTCCAACTTCCTTTCCATGTTATTGATACCAAAATCGGGATCATCAATTTCCATCATTTATTATCCGATTCATTTTTTTTCTCTCGTTCCTCAAATCGTTTTTTCTTTTCAAATTCATCAATAATATTTTCGATGCGTTTATTCTTTTGCTTATATTTGTCCACAATAAACTGTTTATCATTTTCTTTCAACCAATCATTTACAATTTTAGTAATCTTTTCCTCAAATTTATCTAAAACTGATGCTACAGGTAGACTTGTTGGAAGATAAATAATTTCTTCAAATCTATTATTGAATACATAAAACTCAACTTTTATGGACCTGGTATATTTTTCCAAAACTGTGACGTTTATATCCATAGTCGCACTCATTTTCATAAATATGGTACGTTGTAACGCCTCAGGACGGTCTAAATGTATTTTAATGGTACTATTCATATGCTTAGCCATTAAATCTACCCAGTCTTCTCTAAATTCTTTTGTGAGTTCCATATATTCTATATATTAATTAGTATTAATCCTATTATTTTTAGGCAAAAATACTACAATAGTTTTAGTCCATACCATCTAAAATACGTTCAAGTTTATTGGCTCTGAAATATTTTCTTGTCTTGAATAACAATTCTTCTAATTTATCATAGACTTTATTCTCATGAACAGTTGTTATGATACGTTTTTCACCTTTATAAACAAGGCGCAACATCATTTGTTGATCTCCACCTCTCCAACCACCACCACCAAAAACACTCATCACTTCTATATCAATTAATGAGGTTTCTCTTTTCATTAATTTATCTTTTACAACAATCAATTCTTGTTCAATCATCTTTCAATATTCTTTTAAGTTTATGTTTTCTACTCCAAATAGTATATGCTTTATTATTAGCGTTTATGGCTAAATCCATAGGTTGAAAATAGCCAACAAAATAAGGACAGTAGTCATCTGCGTTATCTGTACCTATTTCCATAACTACTTTTTTAGTCAAAACATCTCTAAATTGTAATGTTTCATTGGTATCATAATCATCTGGTTTCCATTCACATTTAACAATATGAGTTGGGAAAGTATTACTACAATCTTCATTAGTTTCTGTAACATAAGATAAAGAAGAACGATAACCGTCTTGTGGATCTTCAACGGCTTGATATTTTTGACCATCTAAAATGAAGATAACACTTCTTGCATCTTCATAGTAGTCTTTCAATGTTGGTCCATCAGAAAAGCCAGTAAAAGAAAATCTTTTACCGACAAAATTCTTTAAATCAACTCGTTTAGGTTCCTGAGGAACCTCTTCTTGTATTTTATCTAGAAACATATTCATATTTAGTGGTGTACTACTTGTTTATAATCTAATCCTTTTGAGTATTCAATAGCGTCTTCCATCAAGATAGGATAGAAGTTTGCCAATTCTGTATCAATACCTACATCAATAACTTTACCGTTACCTTTATAACCACCGTGTGAGTGACCATGTAAATGTATTGAGCCGTAATGACCTCTATTCCAAGATGCAATAGGATAATGCATCATTATAATGTGCCATACTTTTTCTTCATAATGGTACTTGATTTCTTTGTAATCAACAATCTCAACAAATAAATCAGCCAATTTTTTAAGGTCTTTCCATTTGTCATGATTACCTTTGATAAGGATTATTTTACCATTTAATTTTTCTAATGCTTCTCTTGTTAATCTTGGATTTCCGAAGGATACATCACCAAGATGATATACTAAGTCGTCTTTACCAACGACTGAGTTCCAATTAGATATGATTGTTCGATTCATAGTTTTTGTATCTTCATAAAGAATTTGTTTATCATATTCTTCAGGTGCAATACCGTACTGTGAATTGAATCTTTTTCTCATATCCCACTTTAATGTGGTTTTATGGAACAAATGTGTATCCGATGTAATAAATGTTTTCATAATGTACAAAATTAGGAAATATTATGAAAATAAAAAATTTATGTAGATTTTTTCTTAACTATAATGTTATTCTTTTCAACCAAGATTCTTTCTAATTTGTTTTCTCTTAGAAATCTTATCATATCTGCTTCTGTTAAATCAGTTAATAAATCTATTTCTTCTGATTTGCATTTTGGACAAAGTTGAAACATTTTGTCATCTTTTTGGAATTGTATTAGTTCTTCAAATTTATGGTCACAATCTGTGCAATGATATAAACTTGCCATATTATAATTTTTATTTTTATATAGTATCAGGTAGTTTGGTTCATAACCATAATTATATCCATCTACTTGTAATAATTCTGCTGCAGTTAATCTACGACCAACATATCCAGTTTTTGATAATGTATAATATTTGTCATCTAACTTCAATTTAGAATCTTTAAGAATTAAAACTTCACAATCATCATCACATGTATCATAAAACCAAAATCTATCTTCTCCTTTTTTAATCACTAGTTCCTCAGGAAAGATTTTCCATTCATTTTCCTAAACCACCTAACCAAGTGAGGAACTTCTGAAATTTGGTATATCATCATCCATTTAGAAATATACTATTGCATTTTTTGTTTTCCAATCAAGTTCTACAGAATCAGGATAAAATTGGACAGATTCATAATCTAATTTTTGTATCCATTCTACTGAAACATTAGGATCTCCTTTCTCAAATTGATATTCAAGATCGAAAAACTCTTCTTGTTCTTCTGTATCACCGTCATCATTAATGATAACATCTTTAGTAATATGAAATTTTATCGAATTTATTCTTGGATAAATCACAATTCCTTGATCTCTATGCCACTCAAAATCAAGTTTCCAATCAACTATACAAGTACTATTCATATAATCAATTTCTCTTTCATCATAGTTTATTATATCAGAATCTACATCTTCTGTCTTAAATGTAAAATCATCTCTCTCAAAAGCTTCATTTATACTTTTAACATGTTTCATTTTAATTATAATTTCTTTTGATTTATATATTAAATATCAATTTCCATATAATCTGCACAAGCAAATATTTCTAATCCTGATTTATTCTTATATAAATTAGCCATTTTAACCATTCTATCTATGTCTTTATCTGTTGATTCTGGATCGTGATGTGTTAATCCTAATTTTTTAACATTACATTTTTGCGCCAATTTGACACAATAATCTGGTGTCGCATGTCCAAATCCAGCATAACCATTTTCATATTTTTCTGTAGTATATTGAGAATCCATTATTAACAAATCAGCATCTTTACAATGGTTGTAGAGAGCAGTAGATATTCCATCAGTATTTTCGTGGTCTGTTAAGAATACGAATACTTTACCATCTTCCATATTTTCAAATCTATATGAAATTGTTTTTTCAGGATGGTTTGTTCTATACATTTTAACAACAATAAAATCTTTCAATGGATATTTACCTCTACCCATTTCTAAATTTTCATCATATTTTATTGCCAATTCGTAATGATCTATATCAATAAGCCTTGGTACTTCGTTTTTGTGTATTAACATAACTTTTGAGCCTATTGACTTAGTACCGTGAAACTCAAAATGACTTCTAACATCTCTTACATCAACAGGGAAATAAGGCTTGTGCATTAAATGTTCCAATAATTCTTTTGAGCCTACACCATTTTCTAATGGTCCGAATAAATCTATGTGGAAGTTTTTAATAAATGTTAATGGACTTGTAAGTAGTCCAATTGTGTGATCCCAGTGGAAGTGTGTAAATAGGATCTGAATGTGGTCTTTTATGTTGTTTTTCATTATTTCTTTGCCCATTGGGGCAAAACCTGAACCTGCATCTACAACTAATGCAACATTGTCAGGAATACTATCATCCATAACTCTTATACAAGTTGTGTTACCACCATATTTTATGGAGTCTGGATTTGAGATTGAAGTAGATCCTCTTGTACCAAAAATTTTAATTTTCATAATATACAATCCTTTCTAATTTTCTTTCTCTTATTTCATTATCTGTGTAGCAATCTTCCATATCTATAATATGATTCTCATCATATATATATTTATATTTACCACCGATATTTACAGGTTCATCAACAACATTGTATTTTTCACCTGATTTATACCATTTCAATAAGTCTGATTTTTTAATTAATACCGTTTTTCTTTTACTTTTTATAACTTCACTAATCATGTTTATTATTTTAATTGTTTCAACCAACAAATATAAGTATTGATACGTAATAAAAAAATTATTTATAATGATTCAAAATTCTTTTCAATTTTTTCTCTCTTAATCTTCTAACTCTTTCTTGTTCTGTTATTTCATTCCATTCACCATAATCACAACAACCCTCAACATCAATATCACCATTCATATTCAATGATAATGGTTTTATAAAGAAACCCTTGAAAACCATTCTATCATCACCTGAATAATATTGGTAATAAATATCTTCTTTATATGATTTTGCCAAATTATTATTGTAATTTGATATTTTACTCCTTAAATAACTCAAAGTTTGAGAGTTTTGTGGGCAAGTAAAACTAATTTCTATTGATTTATGTAATGCCGCAACTAAAACAATATCTGCCTTATTATCAAGGAATTAAAAAATTATTTAAAATTATATCACTACTTTAAGCTAGATTTTTATAAAGATAAAGTATTGATATAAAAATTTATTCCCTAAAATTAATTTACCAAAATAACAAATAGTATAACTTATTATCTCCATCAATAATTATTTTCTTACTTAAGGTTTTGGAAACAATATTTATCTATATTTTTTTATTATATCACTACTTTATCCTCATAAAAATCATATTCAAAGTAGTGATATAATTTTAAAAAGTAATTTAATTCCTTGATAATAAGGGCGATGTTGTTTTAAGTTAAAATAATTCCTTAAAATTAATTTACTTAAATGCTGCTGAATATTATTCATTATATCCTGTATGAATTATTCTATTATTTTAAAGTTTGGGCATAACTTTTACCTGCATTTTTTGTTATATTACTACTTTATCTTTATAAAAATCTAACTTAAAGTAGTGATATAATTTTAAT
>Ga0265293_10003891_pt1 | contig 27143 bp, 35 predicted proteins | sample Munlanlewell138R_FD_192505 | JGI IMG/M metagenome (GOLD analysis project Ga0265293, IMG submission 192505) | Leachate microbial communities from a municipal landfill in Southern Ontario, Canada - Leachate well 138R | ecosystem: Engineered > Solid waste > Landfill > Unclassified | place: Canada...
TGTGTTTATTGGTTTTTTTATACAAGTTGGAAGCATGTATTTACGTTTTTTTATACAAGTTGGAAATATGTATTTACCATGGTTTTAGTATATTAAAGTATTTTGCATAAAAATGATTTTTTACTTGACTTTAAAAGAAGAATAGCGTAAATATATATTAGGTCTTTGATATTATAAGAAAATAAGAGTATTTGGAGGGGAGCAGGATGGCAAATTATTTTTTGGAAACACAGAGCCACGAGTGGATTTTGAGTAATAAGAATGGTGCATACGCATTGGGAACAGGCAATCTTGTTCCGCAACGTAAATATCATTCTCTTTTGACAAAGAGTGATGAGCGGTTTCAACGCTTTAATCTTGTAGCAAGTTTGGAAGAAATGCTTGAGTGGCGAAGCAATAATTTTTATTTAGACAGTAATCATTACAGTAATTGTATTTATCCAGAGGGCTTTTTGCATTTAGTCAAGAGCTGGTTACGCCCTTACCCTGTATTTTTATTTTCAGCTCTTCCACACAACGACGATGTGTTGATAAAAAAGCAGATTATGATGGATGAAGAAAATAATATTACTTTAATAAAATACCAGAATTTTAGCATAGGCAAATTGAAGTTTAAGATTAGCCCAAAATATGCAATGCGTAATCATCATCTACTAAATCCAGCAGGTGCATGGGATAGCTATGATATGGCGTTTGAAATATGTCAAGAAGGTGATTGTCAGCAGGCTATGGTACGCAGAAGGTCGAATAATCTTGAATGCTATTCGTGGTTGCAAAAAGGGCTTATAGAGGAAGATTTTCGCATTTATAGAAATCAATACTATCCTCGTGAGGCAACAAGAGGTTATCCCGCTACAGAAGACGTAGCAGCAGCTTTTTCTTATAATTTTACTCTGTTACCAAATGAGTCAAATTATTTACTATTTTCTGATAAACCTTTGGATAATCCAGAAGATATAGTTTTGAAAATTGAAAACAGGTATAAGAAATATCCCATACCAAAAGATATACCACAAGAAAAGCCTTTGGAAACAAAGCTTTTGGAAGAAGATATGCTCGCACATAGTATAATGCAATCACTCGATTATGACGACGAGATTATGTTTGCTGATGAAGATTATAAAAAGATTTTGGAGATGTCATTGAGCGATTTTATGGCTAATAATGACATTGTTGCAGGCTTTCCCTGGTTTGGTGCATGGGGCAGAGATACGATGATAGTATTAGAGGGAATAATCAAGATGCCAAATGGTGCTGAATATGCTTGGGAAGTTTTGAAGAAATATGCTGAGCAACGTAGAAATGGACTTTTGCCAAATATGCTTGCTGAAAGTGGGCAAACAGGGAATTATGACTCGATTGATGCAACTCTATGGTTTATTATTAGATTGTACGAAACGCTTGATATTCTTAGTAAAAAAGGCTCTACAAAACAAAAAATAGCTAACTGGCGATTGGCAATCAGGATAACAGAGGATACTTTGCAAAAGATATTGTTTGCTGAACAGGATAGCTTTTTTATCAGAGATGATGGATTGATTCATCTGAACCACAGCTTTGCCTCAGCTACTTGGATGGATGCAAAGGTTGATGGTCAAGCAGTAACTCCACGTGATGGTTCACCAGTAGAGATAAATGCTCTATTAATCAATGCTTTATCTTATTATGAACTGATGATAGAGCGATATAATGAGATTGCACCAGGCAATAAATTTTATGTGCTTAATGATAGTTTTGTCGAGAGTAAAGAGCTGCTGATTGAGTCTTTTGCCAAGTTTTGGATGGGAGATTATCTTGCAGATCGCCTTTATCATAATGAGGTGATAGCAGAATATCGCCCTAATGCTGTGATAGCCGCAAGCTTGCCATTTACCCCTTTATCTATAGACAAACTACAGATGGTGTATGAATCGGCACATGTCGAGCTGTTTACTCCATATGGTTTGAGAAGTTTGTCTCCACGTCATTATCAATTCCAAAAGAAATATATCGGCAGTGTGAAAAATAGAGATAGTGCTTATCATCAGGGTACAGTTTGGGCTTGGTTGTTTTTGCCCTTTGTTAAAACATGGTTGCGTGCATATCCCGATAAGAGTTATGCAGATGTAAAAGAGCATATTGGTTATTTGATCAATAGTTTTCGTAATGGTTATCAGCGTGGTCATATTGCATCTATTGCAGAAATCTGGGATGGTGATAAGCCACATTTTCCAAAAGGTGCACCAGCACAAGCTTGGAGCGTGAGTGCATTGTATGCAATTGAACATATCCTGTCTAATTTGGAAGGAGAAAAATCATGAAGGTTTTGATGTTCTCATGGGAATTTCCACCTTTAATAGCGGGTGGTCTTGCAATGGCTTGCTATGGTATGGTGAAGTCTTTATTGGAATTAGGTGTCGAGGTTGACTTGGTTTTGCCTACCAAAGAGATGGTTTACTTTCCAATGAAAAAAGTGGAAGATGCTGATACTTTGCCAACAGTATTTTTGGATCCAGAAAAGCAAAAAGAATATAATAGAAAATTTCTCAAAAAGATAAACACAAAGAGCGAGACTATATACAATACTTTACATGAGAGGCTTGAATATGTAGGGGCTAACTTAAAGCCTGAGACATATATCAGTGGTTTGGAACTGAATAGATGGTCGCAAGTGTTTGAAAAAATACATGCAACTAAGATTTATAGTCAAGAAACTGAGTTTGTGGAAGAGAAGATATGGGAGAATTTACAAGAACATTTGTCAGGCGATGAAGACATCTATAAGAAAGTACAGGAGCTAACTTTACGTGCGGAGCGATATGTTCAAGAGCTTGATTTTGATGTTATTCACGCCCATGATTGGTTGACTTATCCCGCAGGAATGATAGCTAAACGTATCACCAATAAACCGCTTGTGGCTCATATTCATGCGACAGAATTTGATCGGGCTGGAGGTGCAGGAAATGAGCGTGTGCATAGCCTTGAATATGATGGTATGACTTATGCAGACAGGGTGATTTGCGTATCAAAATATACAGCAAATATGATAATATCACGTTATTATATAGATTCTGGTAAAATCAGGATTGTGCACAACGCCTATGATGTGGACGATTTGTTGGGTGTTAAAAAAGACAGAATATTCAAAGGACCTACTATTATCTTTTTGGGTCGGATAACATTGCAGAAGGGACCCGAATACTTTCTGGAGCTTGCTAAGAGAGTGCTTGATGCACATCCTGAGGCACGCTTTATCATGGCAGGTACAGGCGATATGGCGAGAAAGATTTTGCATGATTCAGCAAGATTAAAGATGAAGAATAAGTTTGTTTTTACAGGCTTTTTGAATCGTACAGATGTGGAGCATATTTTTAATAGTGTTGATATCTTTATGATGCCCTCAGTGTCTGAGCCCTTTGGTATAGCACCTTTAGAGGCAATGGCTTATGGGGTGACAGCAATAATCTCAAAACAATCAGGGGTCTCTGAAGTTATACAAAATGCCTATAAAGTTGATTTTTGGGATATTGATAAGATGGTGGAAATAGTTAATTATCTGATTGAAAACCCAGATGAATGTCGAGAAATGGGCGATCGTGGACGGCTTGAAGTGCAAACTATCGGCTGGGATGAAGCGTCAGAGAAAATCTTGGCAGTTTATGAAGAATTAGTTTTGGATGAGAAGGAGTAAATAATGCTTAATTTAGTTTTTTACTTTCAAGTGCATCAGCCTTATAGATTGAGGCATTACAATGCAATGGAAATAAATAAGAACCATGATTATTTTGATCATAGATTAAATGAAGAAGTTATCAATAAAGTAGCAGATAAATGTTATATTCCAACAAATGCTTTGATGCTAAAGCTTATCCAACAATGTAAAGGCGATTTTAAAATAGCTTATTCTATTACAGGTACAGTTATTGAGCAGTTCAAGAAATATAGACCTGAAGTGCTTGATTCTTTTAAAAGACTTGCTGATACAGGAAACGTAGAGTTTATCGGCGAGACTTATTATCATTCATTGGCTTTAATGTATGATACAAATGAGTTTTTGGAACAGGTTGATATGCATCGTGAATTGATAAGACGAGAATTTGGTTATGATACCACAACTTTCCGTAATACTGAGCTGATTTATCAGGATAAATTGTCTGATTTGATTCGAGATACAGAGGGCTTTAATACTATTTTGACAGAGGGTGCTGATCGAATACTGGACTGGCGTTCACCACTCTTTGCCTATAAAAACTATAGCGGTAACGTCAATCTTTTACTCAAATATTATAAGCTTTCAGATGATATTGCTTTTCGTTTTTCTAATCGCGGCTGGGCAGAATATCCTCTGACAGTGGAGAAATTTGTCAATTGGGTGGAGCAATTGAGCTTGGCAGAGACAAAAGAGCGTAATTTGTTTTTGAACTTATTTATGGATTATGAGACTTTTGGTGAGCATCAGTGGGAAGAGACAGGAATCTTTAAGTTTATGGAGAAATTACCTGAGCATATTTTGAAAAACCCATATTTGAGCTTTGCAACGCCGTCAGAAGCACATAAGCTTGCTAATTATCAGCAAGAGACTTTGGCATTTCCTGAGCCCGTATCGTGGGCAGATGAAGAGCGAGATCTGTCTGCCTGGTTAGAAAATGATATGCAAAATAATGCAATTGAGGCATTTTATGAGTTGCTGGGAAAAATAAAAGCAAAGAATAGACTTGACTTGCTTGAGGAGGCAAGAAAACTTAGCACATCTGACCATTTCTATTATATGAGTACAAAATACTTTCAAGATGGAGATGTGCATAAATATTTCTCACCCTATGATTCACCAGAACAAGCATATATATATTATATAAATTCATTAGCCGATATGGAGGAAAGATTAAATGATTAATAAACCACGTTTTACAAGTATTAATGTGAAACCTCGTATACCAGATAGTTTGCTGAGATTGATAGATTTGGCATATAATGTTTGGTCAACTTGGGATAAAGATGCTTATGATCTGTTTAGTCGGATTGCACCTTTAATGTATAAAAAGAATGAACATAACCCTATCAAACTTTTGTCTTTAGTGAGTAATGAGAGGCTGGAAGAGCTTTCGAAAGATAAAGGTTTTTTGAATCAATTGGAGAAAGTATATGCATCTTTTACAGAATACTTGAGTTTTGAAAATAATGAGCTGGAAGTAAATGGAGAAAAATGGGTGCAAGGTCATGCGAGCAAAGTTGCTTATCTGTGTTTGGAATATGGCTTGCACGGCTCATTGCCGATATATTCTGGCGGCTTGGGTATTCTGGCAGGTGATTATTTGAAAGCAGCATCAGATCAGGGAATACCTCTGGATGCGTTTGGTCTTTTGTATAAGTTTGGTTACTTTAGCCAAAAAATCAACCATGAAGGCATGCAGGAAGAGGCTTATAAATTGATTGATTGGGATGAAAAACCGATCAAAACAATAAAAGATAAGAAAGGACAAGACCTTATTCTCGATATAAGTGTGCAAGGCGAAAAGCTCTACTTTAAGTCATGGGTGATCAATGTGGGCAAGATTAAATTGTATTTGCTTGATACTGACTTGCCACAGAATACACCTCTGTTTCAAAGTATTACTAATATGCTTTATGAAGCAGATAAAGATAAGCGTATTTTGCAAGAGATACTGCTTGCTTATGGATCGATGAAATTGATGGAATATCTTGATATTAAGCCGTCAGTTTATCATATGAATGAAGGACATTCTGCATTTATTATCTTTGAGCTTTTGAGAAAACTGATACAAGATGAGAATTTTAGCTTTGCACAAGCAAAAAATATTATCAAGGCAAAGTCAGTTTTTACAACACATACGCCAGTGGTTGAGGGTAATGAACATTTTGATAAGAAGCTAATTAGTAAGTATTTGAAAGATAAGATAAATGAAATAGGTGTTGATTATGAAGAGATTATGGCATATGGATCGATCGAGGGTGATGTCGATAATTTCTGGCTGCCTGCATTAGCTATCAGGTTTTCAAAATTTATTAACGGTGTGTCAAAACTGCATTCAGATGTGTCGCGCAAGATGTGGCATAAGATTTATCCAAGCCTTACCGATAGCGAAATGCCAATTAGAGCGATAACTAATGGTGTGCATTTGCAGACTTGGCTAAGCAAGCAGTTGACAAGCCTTTATGATCGTTATGTTGGACCAGAATACCTGCACACTTTGGAAAGAAAGCACGTGTGGAACAACGTCTTGTTGATACCCGATAATGAGATTTGGGAAGCTCATGTGCAAAGAAAAGAACAAGCAATAACTTTTATAAGAAATCGATACTTTGAGTTTTCTAAGCAGCGCGGTGATGTTTTGAAGCTGCTTAATAATAATAAAATCATATTGAACCATAATGCACTTACATTTGGCTTTGCCAGACGATTTGCACAATATAAACGAGCTACCCTCTTATTAAAAAACCCAGAACGTTTATTGCGTATTTTAAACCATTCAGAAAGACCTGTGCAATTTATCTTTGCAGGAAAAGCTCACCCCGCTGATATTGAAGGTAAAAAGCTGATTAAACAAATAATCGACTTTGCAAAGCATAATAATGTGGAAGATAAATTTCTCTTTATTGAAGATTATGACATGAATGTGGCTCGGCATATTGTACAAGGTGTGGATGTGTGGCTGAATAATCCTGTTAAGCCTATGGAAGCAAGCGGGACATCTGGTATGAAGGCAGGTTTGAATGGTGTTTTAAACTTTAGTGTTTTGGATGGCTGGTGGCCCGAATGTTATGATGGCAAAAATGGTTGGATGATAAATGCAGCAGATTATTATAATGACTATGAGACTGCACAATATATGGAGGCACAGCAGATTTATGATATTATTGAAAATGAGATAGCACCTTTGTTTTTCGAGAGAGATAGTGCTGACTATCCTGTGCGCTGGATACAGATGATGAAGCGTTCTATGTATACAGTGGGCATGGGCTTTAATATGCATCGAATGCTTGATGAATATGCAAAGAAGTTCTATATCCCAAGCATTTACCTATATGAGCGAATTGCAAAAGAAAAATATAAGGCACTGGACGAGATGATTGAAGTAGAGCAAAAAGTTGCAGGGATCTGGGATAAAGTTTATATCAAAGACTTTTTCTTAAAGTATCCAAATAACAGAAAAATTATCAGTGGAGATATTATTAATGTCGAGGCTTATGTGTTTTTGGATGATGCAGACAATAAGCTGTTTGAAGTTGAACTGTATTATCAATATTTGGGTGAAGAAAGATATGAGGCAATAGCACTTGACTATGTTGAAAAATACAAAGATAATGTTGTTAAATATACTTGTGCATTTCGTTTGAAAGGGTCTGGTGATCTTAATATCAGTGTGCGAATCAAACCCAAATATACTATGAATCTATTTAAAGAACGTAAGTTGATTAAATGGGTGAAAAGCTGACCCTAAGTATTTTTTGGATAAACAAAAAGCGGGCTTTCGCCCGCTTTTATTTATTCTTGTCTTTATTTCATGAGAATCATCTTACGTGTTGATGTGTATTTACCAGCTTTCATATTGAAGAAGTAGATACCGCTACTAACATGCTTGCCGCGTTCATCTTGACCATTCCAAACAACAGTGTGTGCACCAGCATTCTGTCTGTCGTTAACGAGTGTCTTAACTTTTTGACCTTTAATATTATAAATGTCAATAGCTACGTTTCCATCGTTAGCTAAGTCATAGCTGATTGTAGTAGTTGGGTTGAATGGGTTTGGATAGTTTCTGTGAAGTGCTGTTGTTTTGATTCCTGGTGTTAATTCGTCAGCTGAATCAGAGTTTAAAATTTCTATCAAATCGATAATAAAAAGGTAATTATTTGTACAATTGTGATGTCTTATAGCAAGGTAGATATCCTCTCCAGCATAGGGGAGATCTATAATTCTTTGTTCCCATAAATTCCATGTAATACGTTCAGAGAAAATTTCTGTAAAGCTTTCTGGATCATCATTTGTTGTGGAGATCATAACAGAATAGTAATTTCCCTCATTGATAACCTCTTGTGCTTTTAACCAATATGATAGAGCATATGCTTTATCATGCTTTAATAAAAGCTGTGGTGTAATCAGCCAATTGTCAGGATATAACGCACCACTGCTTCTTGTGCCTGAATTCGAAATTAGCGAATATGTGCCACTATACATTGTATAGCCCCACAGCTCCCAATTACGTCCATCTCCATCATTGTCGATTATAGTCCAGCCAACTGGAGGGAATAGATCATCAAAGTCTTCATATAAAGTGTATTGACTGAGGGTCAAGTTGATAGTTGGATGTTGGTAATGAATTCCTGTTATAATAACAGGATCTTGAATTACAGTTTCATAACTATATCTGCTTACAGTAATTGAATATATGCCACGCCAAACTTCTGGGAAGAAAAGGCTATCAGAACTTGCAATTTGCGTATAGACATGTGCTGGGTTACCGTTTGCATTGGTGAGAGTAACTAAAGCATTAGATGCAGGCTCTCCGTCTTCTGTTGCTAATGTGATGCCGACAGATGAGTACATGTTTTTATAGACAGTATTTGACAATGCTGCGTGAGAAAGATATCCGTCTGTATATATAGCTTTTATTCCGTATTTATATATACCTGTTGCTGCTTCATTCCATGTGTGGTCAGTATATTGAGGTTCAGGAACATTTGTAGCTATTGGCATCCACTGTGCCTGATTGTATGCATTAGCGAGAGTTGTTCGCCATATATTGTAGCCAGTAACAAAGCGTGTGTTATTGTTGTTATCAGGTTTCAGTATGTTTTTTAATTGAGAAGTTTTATCATTATTGTTTGTAATTGTTCTTGGTCCAACAGCATTTGAGACAAAACCTTTGATCATCCAATTTGAGTGTATGCCCATGGTATCGCTAAAAGATTCCCAATTTCCGCCATAATAAAATAAATCTCCATATCCAGATACTGCAGGACCCGAATCATAGCAAGCTGGGTACCCCGAAGGTGAGTTAATTTTTATGGCAATCAATAGCTCTTTTTCTGCTGGGATTATAACTTGATTTGTTAGTTCTACTTCATTCCAAACATCAATGGCAGATATGGTAATAGGTTGGGTATGTATCGGTATTTTTATTGCTCCTGAGCCAGTAGATGTATAGATTATTAGTGTATATTGAGCACCCATTTCATGGGGCATAAAATGCACTTGTTCTAAAGTTGCACCAACAACTCCACGTGCAGCCAGTTGAGCGGGAGTAAACCTTTGAGCTATTTCAATAGTCAATGGAATATTAGCACCATAAGTACCTGTATGTGTGTCATCATTTGTATATGAAAGCCAAATATCTGCACCAACGAAAGGTTCGTTCCAAACAAGCTCAACTTCTGTTTGACTTGCCTCAGCCACAACCCCTGTCGGAGGGATTTCTAATTCATTAAGAATTATACTTGGTAGTACAAGATTTTCATTTCCAAACTCAATTTCTTGTCTATGTATATAAAAACCAGGAGCCCTGATTTTTAAGGCATACGTTTTGTTTTCATACACATTATCAATTGTGAATGTGCCCGATACATCGGTTTCTCCCTCATAATCTTCATAGCCAGTAAGCCATATTCTCGCATTTCCTATTCCTGCGAATGTATCATTTGTGATGATTTGACCAGAGATTCTAAATGTCGATAATGGTTCTATAACAATATCTTGCACAGTAGTTTCGCCTGCTTCCAAAACAATATCTTCGATATTTGTGTCAATGTAACCATGTTTAGAGGCTGTAATGCTGATAGTATCAGGATTTAGATATTTAAGAATGTAGTTGCCATTTTCGTCTGTTTTAGTCGTACGCATTGTAAAGTCATCTTTAACAGTTACATCAGGTATTGGATTGCCATTTGAGCTTATATTGCCTATTAAACTTGCCTTATTAGTAGCGGTAAAATAAAACGTTGTATTGGGTATATTAGTTGATCTTGCATTAGCAGTTTGAGGGTTTTCAGGGTTTATATTAATACTGGACGTATTGAGGTAGATAACCCTGTTTGGATAATTTCCTGTATGCGTATTTTTCCATATAGCAATTTCACCATATTGCATTTCATCAAATGGTCTTAAAATCATTACACATAGATTGTTGCCTTCATAAGTAAAAGGTGTTTGTAGCGGAATATTAAGTTCAAAATGTCCTACGATATTATTAAGGTTTATATAGTCATCAAAAACTAAAGTAAAGTCTTCATATGGTAACCAGTCATTAGAATTTGTAAAAGTACTTGCATCTGTGTTTGCCATCCAAACTTTTATAGGCTTTGTTGCATTAATATTCAAGAGTAATATTCCATAAAGTTTTAGCATCGTAATATCACCGCAAATATTGAGTTCATCTGACATGTATAAAGATTGTGTAAGCGAATTACTTGCACCTAATCCAATAGGGTAATAATGGGAAGCTACATTTGAGTACATATTTCCGATATCGATAATAACTGACTCTGTGTGGTGTACAGTTACGTTGAAAACATTAGTTAAGTCATTTGTGCTGTTTTCATCATTATCAAGTACTACTTTGCCACGCAGTTCATAGGTTTGAATTTCTGTTGGTGTCCATGCAAATGTAAAATCGATAGATTCTCCATAATTTATGCTTGTGCCTGCTTGTGATGCCGCAACTTCTCCATCGACTAATAGTTGAACTGTATAGTTATTTTGTGACAGCATACCAGTATTCTAAATTGTGACAGTATAATCATTTTCTTCATTAAGAGTTGGTGTCCATCCACCAGTAATAGCAACAGCAGCTAAGTCATTTTGGTCTGCCCATTCAAAGCCATCAACTAAAAAACCCAAGCCTGCAACAGTAACACATTGAACAGCCATATGGACAGTTTCGCCTATATAGTCATTTAAATCAACTATATACTCTGTCCAAGTTGTGGGAATATTGACATGATGAGCAACTTCCACAGTGAATCCTGAGACGGCTGGCCCATAAGACGAGAGCTTTATAAAAAAAGATTCTGGATGGCTTCCATCAGATGACTGAGCCCAAAACCTGACAAACCTATTTTCGCTTGTAGGAGAGAGTGCAGGCGTAACAAGCCATTCATCGCTGCCAACTACGTTTCCTATAGACTCTGCAACCCATGATCCTTCATAGGCAACCGAGCCAATATTTGCTGCATAGAATCTGCAAAATCCATCACTCAGGTTATGCACTGTCCATGTGTCTGGTATTGTTCCGCTTTCAAAGCCCTCGGGAAATTGGGACCAAAGGCATGCAGTGAAAAGTAGTATCATAGCCAATACTGGTAATTTTTTCTTTGTTGTTTTAAACAAGTAAATCATGTTTACCCTCCTTTTGTTCAGTTAGCTATGTTGATGTTTTCCTCATTTATTATTATTTTCGATTCTAACATATACTTAAAGATTACAATCATTGTATTTTTTAATAAATATATGTCAAGAAAAACCTTGTAGTAGTTTACCAATATACTAATTATGTCAAGAACTGACCAGTTAGCTGGAGTGAATGCATCTTCAGAGCCTTCATTTAGGAAGATAGACACGTCAAGAAACACACACTTGAATTGACAGGCTCTCATATACGGCATGTCAAACGTCAACGACAGGGCTATAACTGGATTAAAACAACTCGAAACCAAGTAAAAATAAAGGCAAAAAAAAAGGGCGGTGTATTCACCGCCCAAAGTATATAATTACAGAAAATTATTTATTCAAATCTGCAGCTTTAATATTGTCTGTTTCTTTTTTAGCAACGATTTCACCTTCAACAAGGCGTATAATAGCCATAGGTGCAGCATCTCCTCGTCTAATTCGAGTTTTAATAATGCTGGTATAGCCACCATTTCTATTAGCATATTTTGGGGCAATATCGTCAAAGATTTTTTTAACTAAAGCATGATCATGCACAACAGCAAACGTGAGTCTTTTATGATGCAAGCTTCCTTTTTTGCCATAAGTAATCACTCTTTCAGCCAAGCTGCGCATTTCTTTTGCTTTAGCTTGAGTTGTTTCAATTTGCCCATGCTCGAAAAGTGAAATGACAAGATTTCTCATCATTGCTCTTCTGTGAGCTGCTTCTCTTCCAAATTTTCTACCAACACATTTATGTCGCATAGGTCTCAACCTTTCTTAATATTTATCATTCGGTTTTTTGCATCTTCAATTTTCTTCAAAATAGAGTCAACATCCATGCCTAAAGTTAAATCAAAAGTAGTTGTCAATTTTTTGATCTCTTCTAAAGACTTCTTACCAAAGTTTCTAAACTTGAGCATTTCTTGTTCTGTTTTACTGACCAAATCGCCGATTGTTTCGATTTTAGCGGCACTTAGGCAATTAGCTGAGCGCACAGTAAGTTCAAGTTCTTTGACATTTATAGCAAGCACTTTTTCAAGTCTTTCAAGCTCTGGATCCATCTCAACTTCTTCAACATAATCTGGTTCTTCTTCGAATTGCACCAATGTTGAATAAAGATCTTTCAATAGTTTTGCTGAAAGATAAAGAGAGTCTTTTGGTTCGATACTACCATTTGTATATATCTCCACGATCAACTTATCAAAGTCAATACGTTCACCAACTCGTTGATTTGCTGTTACAAAGTTTACTTTTGTAATAGGTGAATAAATTGAGTCAACAGGAATAACTCCGACAGGTTTATCTTCTATATCATGTTCATCAGCGGGTGTATATCCTCTTCCTTGACCGACCCAAATTTCCACAAAAAGTTCGGTATCTTCAGTCATATTGCAGAGCACAAGCTCTTTATTTATTACTTTAACTTCTGATGTTTCTTCTATTTCTTCAGCTGTTACAGGTCCAACCCCTTTATGGTGCAAAGTTAGCTTTACTTCATTAAGAGTATCAGACTTAAACACAAGTTTTTTTAAATTCAAGATAAAATCTACATAATCAGAATCACATCCGGGGATTGGAGTAAATTCATGATGTAAACCTTCAATTTTTACAAACTTTGCAGCTGTACCTTGTATTGAAGACAATAAAACACGGCGGAGGGTATTGCCAATTGTTGTTGCATAGCCAGCTTCAAATGGTCCAATTTCAAATTTACCATAAGTGCTTGAATATGTATCTTTATCGATATCTATTTTTGTTGGCAGTTGCAAGGGTTCAAGTAGCATCATATTGACCTCCTATTTTATTTTGAGTAGAATTCTACAATAAGGTTTGCATTTATATCAATTTCTAATTGTTCTCGGTTTGGAGTATATAGAAATTCACCTCTAAAATTACTTCTATCAACGCTTAGCCAATCATAGTGAGATGAGTCCATCGAGTTTTGCAGAGCATCTTGGATAAGCTCCATGGAGCGGCTATTTTCTTTGATTTCTATTTGTTGATTAGGTTTAACTAAGAATGAGGGGATATTGACTTTTTTACCATCAACTTTTATGTGTCCGTGTCTGATGATTTGTCTTGCTGAGTTTCTGCTGGGTGCAAAACCCATACGATACACAACATTATCCAATCTTCTTTCAAGTAAAACCAACAAGTTTTCGCCTGTCTCACCTGATTTTTTATCTGCTATTTCAAAATATTTTTTAAATTGTCTTTCTAAGACTCCATAAATTCTACGTGCTTTTTGTTTTTCACGCAAGTGAATGCCGTAGTCAGTAACTTTTTTACGTGCATGAGAAGTACCATGCTGGCCTGGCACGTATGATCTTCTTTCAAATGAGCATTTTGAAGTCATACAGCGAGCTCCCTTGAGCATTAATTTGGTGCCTTCACGACGGCAAAGTTTACATACTGATCCTAAATATCTTGCCATTTAAATTGCCTCCATTAGATTCTTCTTGCTTTAGGTGGTCTACAACCATTATGTGGAATTGGGGTATTATCTCTGATCATAGTTACAGATAAACCTGCTGCATTTAATGCACGAACTGCTGATTCTCTACCGCCACCAGGACCTTTGATTACTACGCGAACTTTTTTGATTCCCATTTCAATTGCTGTTTTTGCCACCTCTTCTGCAGCAAGCTGTGCTGCAAACGGTGTTGACTTTCTTGAGCCTTTATATCCAACTTTCCCACCGCTTGACCAGGTGATTACATTACCTGCTAAGTCGCTGAGCGAGACAATAGTATTATTAAAGCTTGAGTGGACGGTTGCCATCCCTTCATCTATAGAAAGTCTAACGCGTCTTTTTTTTGTTTTTGATGCTTTTGCTTTTGCCATGTTAAACCTCTATTTCTTTGATCTTTTTAATGCACCTGGTTTTGGACCTTTTCTGGTGCGTGCATTTGTTTTTGTACGTTGACCGCGAACTGGCAATGATCTTTTGTGTCTTTGTCCACGATATGAACCTATCTCCATCAATCTCTTAATATTGAGGGTTACTTGTGTACGTAAAGTACCTTCTACGACAATATCTTCATCATTTTGGATGATATCGCGAAGTGCTTTTTCTTGATCTAATGTCAGATCTTTTACTTTTATATTTTCATCAATATTTGCTTTTGCAAGAATTTTTGATGATGTGGATCTACCTATTCCAAAAATGTAGGTTAGTCCTATCACGACTCGTTTATCGCGGGGCAATTCAATACCTGCTATATGTGCCAATTGACATCCTCCTTTTTAATTAGCCTTGTCGTTGCTTATGCTTTGGATTTGAGGGGCATATTATTCGTATTACGCCGTGTCGCTTGATTATACGACAATCTTTACATATGGGTTTAACTGAAGATTTTACTTTCATTTCAAATTCCTTTCTCGTCAACCTTCACTTGATAAGATAACAGAAATGGTATGCACCATTTATTTATAACGATAGGTTATTCTGCCGCGATTTAAGTCGTACGGGGACAACTCAACTTTAACCTTATCGCCAGGTAGTATTCTTATATAGTTCATCCTTATCTTGCCCGAGCTATGTGCCAATATTTCGTGGCCATTTTCAAGAACAACTCGGTAAGATGTGTTTGGTAGTGCTTCCTTGACAGTTCCTTCCACTTCAATGACACCTGCTTTTGACATAGATAAGTTAGTTCCTTCCTTTTTTAATAATTATTAATTACAACAAGTTTTTGCAATCTATAAACAAGTTTTCAAAATACCCTGCTTTAGTCAAGCAAAATCTCGTAAATTGTTAAAATAGTTCAATGTAGCAAATAAAATATATTGCTTGTTTGAAAACTTACGCAAAATATATTGACTTTTAAGTTTAAATAATTGGTTGATAATTAGATTTCAAAGAACAAAAGGGGCAGAATTATCTGCCCCATTGTGTATAAATTATTTATGACGAACGACCTCTGAGCTTACCTTTTTTCATAAAGCCGTCATAATGTCTCATTACCAAATGTGATTCAATTTGCTTTAATGTATCAAGTGCAACACCCACGATAATGATCAAGCCTGTTCCCCCAAAATAGAATGGAAGATTGGCATATTTTGACATAAATTCGGGTATTACTGCAATGATAGCAAAGAAGATTGCACCTGGCAATGTGATGCGTATCAAAATATTATTGATGTAATTTGCAGTGTTTTTACCAGGTAAAATACCAGGTATATATCCACCATGCTTTTTCATATTTTCTGCCATTTCAACGGGATTCATTGCAATAGCTGTATAAAAATATGCAAAGAATATAATCAAGCCCATATAAAGAACAGTATATAAAGCATGACCTGGTGATAATGTACGAGTTATAAACTCGCTTACTGCTGAGTTGGGTACGAATGTTGCAAATGTACGTGGAAACATAATCACTGATTGGGCAAAGATTATTGGAATAACGCCTGCTGAGTTCACTCTCAATGGAATATGTGTACTTTGACCGCCATAGATTTTTCTACCGATTACACGTTTTGCATATTGTACATTAATTTTTCTGATAGCTTCAGTTACCAAAATAACTGCACCTGTAATTGCAATCATCAAAGCTGCAACGATTATAGCAGTAAGATACTGCATTGTGCCTGTTTTTACCATCTGAAACATTTGGATAAAGCCTTGTGGATAGCGAGCAATAATCCCTGCAAAAATGATTAGAGAAATACCATTCCCAATACCATTTTCAGTGATTTGTTCACCAAGCCACATGATCACCATTGTACCTGTTACCATAGTTACAACTGTTGTAAAGGTAAATAATACTCCGGGGCTATGTACCACATTAGGCATACTTTGCAAGAACACAGCGATACCGATAGCGTTAAATGTTCCGATTATAATAGTTCCATAGCGAGTGATTTGGGTTAGTTTCTTTTGACCTTCGGCGCCTTCTTTTCTGAGCTTTTCAAAGTATGGTATTATACTACCGAGCAATTGTAAAACAATTGATGAGGTGATATAGGGCATAATACCCAAAGCAAAAACTGATGCTCTTTCAAAGTTGCCGCCAACAAAGAGATCAAATAATCCAAAAATTGAATTTTGCCCTTTATCGCTAAAAAATGCTTTCAGAGCCTCGCCGCTAACTCCAGGTGTGGGAATAAAGCTTCCCAACCTGTATAGAATTAACATTAAAGCAGTAAAAAGTATTTTCTTCTTCAATTCTGGGATTTTGAAGACGTTTCTGATACTTTCTAACAAATTACAATACCTCCGCTTTACCGCCAAGCTTTTCTATTGCTTCTGCTGCTTTTTGTGAAAAAGCATTAGCTTTTATGGTAACTTTTTTGTTAAAATTTTCAAGACCATTAGACAATATTTTGACTGGTAAATTGCTATATTTACCTTCTGATCTTATCATTTTGGTATTTTCGAATATTTCAATATCAAATGTGTCGAGCTCAGCATTTTGGATTTGAGTCAAATCTACAATACGATATTCAACGCGAAAGATATTTTTGAAACCACGTTTTGGCAAACGACGTTGCAACGGCATTTGACCGCCCTCGAAGCCAACAGGTATTTTGCCGCCGCTGCGTGCTTTTTGACCTTTGTGCCCCCTACCTGATTGATGACCATAGCCGCTGCCATGACCCTTACCAAGTCGTTTGGATTTCTTTTTTATATTTGGACGTTCCATCTGGTGAAGCATTTTGTCTCCTTCAAAACATAAATTTAGTTTTCATGGCATCTAAAAAGCCACGATTTATTTTGTTAATCAATTTCTTCAACCTTTACAAGGTGGGAAACTTTGTTGATCATGCCACGAATTACAGGGTTGTCATCATGTATTTTTACTTGGTTCATTTTATGTAAGCCAAGTGATTGCATAACTAAGCCCTGCTTTTTATTGTAGCCTATTGTGCTTTTAACTTTGGTTACTTTGAGCTTCATTTTCCCTCCGCACCTGTTAGTTCTGCAAATGTTTTGCCACGTAATCTTGCTGCTTCGCTGACTGTTCTAAGCTCTTTTAAGCCTGCTATTGTTGCTTTAACAACATTGCCAGGCGTGTTTGAGCCCATTGATTTTGCAAGAATATTTGAAATTCCTGCTGCTTCAAATAATGCACGAGCTGTTCCACCTGCGATAATACCAGTACCTTGCGATGCTGGTTTGAGCATGATTTTGCTTGCACCAAATTTGCCTAAGATTTCATGTGGAATTGTTTCACGCACGATAGGTACTCTAAACATATTCTTTTCTGCTTTTTCTTTTGCTTTACGAATAGCATCGGTTACTTCATTTGCTTTACCAATGCCAACACCCAAAGTGCCTTTTCTGTCACCAACCACCACGATTGCATTATAGCTAAAATTTCTACCACCTTTGACAACTTTTGCCACGCGGTTGGTACTAATTATTTTTTCAAATAATTCATTAGATTCAGGATTATTTGTATGATTCAAGTATAACCTCCTATTAGAAATTCAATCCGGCTTTACGAGCACCTTCTGCAAGCGCTTTTACACGACCATGAAATTTATATCCTGCACGGTCAAAGCAGACTTGTGTTATTCCTTTGTCTAATGCTCTTTTTGCTAATTTCTCTCCAACTTCAAAACTCTTGTCGATTTTGGTTTTGCCGTTGAAGCTCTCTTCTTTTACCAATGTTGACATAGATACGAGAGTCTTGCCAACTTCATCATCAATAATTTGTGCATATATATTAGTTAAGCTTCGAAAGACTACAAGTCTGGGTCTTTCAGCTGTGCCGAAAATACGTTTGCGGATTGCTAACTTTCTACGGCTACGAGCTTTTTCTTTTAAGTAAGTAACTGATTTTTTCATTTTAACTCCATTCAAATTTTCAGCCGAGATCTATTAAGCACCAGTTTTACCAGCTTTTATGGTGACGTTCTCATCGCTATAGCGTATACCTTTACCTTTGTAATTCTCTGGAGGTCTCACTGCACGGACTTCTGCTGAGAATTTGCCTAAGTCTTCTTTATGAAAGCCTTTGATAGTTACAATGGATTGGATAGAGAGCTTGCCACCACGTCCACGTGGTACTGCTTCAGATGTGACTGTTATTCCTTTTGGTATTTGCAAATAAACATCGTGGGAATAACCTACACTTAGTTTCAACCAAGGTCCTATGACCTCAGATGAATAGCCAGTGCCAATGATATGAAGTATTTTTTCATAGCCTTCAGATACTCCTTTGACCATGTTAAACAATAAAGATCTTGTTAGACCATGCAAAGCTTTAACACTTCTTTCTTCATTATCACGTTTTACTATTATATGATTATCTTCAATATCTATATTAATGCCTTCTTGTAGTTCGTAAGACAAAGTGCCAAGCTTTCCTGTAACGGTGATATTTCTATCAGCGACATCAATTTTTACGCTGCTTGGGATTTCGATAGGTAAGTTTCCAATTCTTGACATATTAACCTCCTACCAAACCTTACAAACATATTCGCCGCCTGCCTTTTGAGCACGGGCATCTCTGTCTGCAAGAACGCCTTGACTTGTTGATATGATGGCACATCCTGTATTATTATATACTGATGGGATATTAGCTGCTTTTACATAAACACGACGACCAGGCTTGCTGATACGCTCGATGCCTCTCAAAATTGGCTTGCCATCATTTGTATAACGCAAGTTTACAAGGATCTGTTTTCTGAAGATTTTACGTTCAGTGTCTCTTTCGATTATATCGAAATTGTTGATAAAGTTCTCTTTTGCCAGAATTTTTAAAACAGATTCAACCAACTTACAATGATGGACCGTCACCTGTTTATGTCCGGCACGATATGCATTTCGTACTTTTGTTAATGCATCAGCTATCGGATCACTAATACTCATTTATTTCCTCCAATTTTTACCAGCTGGCTCTTCTTACGCCAGGAACTTCACCGTTTGCTACAAGCTTTCTAAAGCATAAACGGCATATACCAAAGTCGCGCATAAATGCTCTTGATCTACCGCAAACTTGGCAACGATTATAAGCTCTAACCTTAAATTTAGGCTCTTTTTGTTGTTTTACTACCCATGATTTTTTAGCCAAAGTAGTCTCCTTTTCGCTTAATCTAGTTGTTTGCTTCTCGTTTAACAAATGGCATACCCATCAGTTTTAAAAGCTCTCTGCCTTCTTCATCTGACTTCGCACTTGTTATTAAAGCAATATTTAATCCTCTGATTTCATCGATCTTTTCATATTCGATCTCTGGAAAAACTGTCTGTTCTTTGATTCCTAAAGAATAGTTACCTCTACCATCAAAGGCATTGATAGGTACTCCCTTAAAGTCTCGAACACGAGGTAAAGTAATTGATACTAAGCGATCAAAAAATTCATACATTACTTCGCCTCTGAGCGTAACTTTGCAACCGATAGGCATACCTTCTCTTAACTTAAAGTTAGAAATGGACTTTCTTGCTTTGGTAATGAGTGGTTTACGACCTGTGATTTGAGTCATATCTTTGACTGCATTATCAAGCAATGCCTTGTTTTGTGTTGCCAATCCGACGCCCATAGAAACAACTATTTTCTCAAGTTTTGGTACTTGATTGACATTTTTATAGTTAAATGTTTTTTGTAATGTAGGTGTTACCTCATTTATATACATTTCTTTTAAGCGGTTCATACATTACTCCTTATTAGATTTCATCGCCCGATTTATGGCATACACGTACACGACGATCACCAACTACTCTAAAAACTGCTTTAGTAACACTATTGATTTTGGAATTCCAAAGCATTACATTTGATACATCAATAGGTGCTTCTTTTTCGATGATACCACCTTGTTGATTTTGTTGGCTGGGTCTTGTACTTTTTTTGATAAGATTTACTCTCTCAACGATTACACGTCGCGTCTTGGGAAATACTTTAAGAACTTTACCTTTGATGCCTTTATATTTACCAGTTAAGACTACTACCGTATCACCTTTGCGAATTCTTAATTTGTTGTTCATTTCCGACTCCTACAATACTTCTGGCGCAAGGGAAACAATTTTGGTAAATTGTTTTTCTCTTAATTCGCGTGCTACTGGACCAAAGATTCTACTGCCTTTGGGCTCCATACGATCGTCAATTATTACTGCAGCATTATCTTGAAAGCGAATATAAGAACCATCGGCTCTACGAACTTCTTTGGAGGTCCGAACTATTACTGCCTTCTCTACACTACCTTTTTTAACTTTTGAGCCTGGCGATGCTGATTTGATTGCTACGACGACAATATCTCCCACTGATGCATACTTTCTTCTGGTCCCACCAAGTACTCTTATGCATAAGGCTTTCTTACCGCCTGAATTGTCAGCAATATTTAATCTACTCTCTACTTGTATCATGCTTAGACTCCTTATTTAGATCTTTCAACTATGCGAATGATCTCCCAACGCTTTTGACGGCTATGGGGTGCACATTCTCTTATCTCAACTATATCGCCTTCGTGGCAATTATTCTCTTCATCGTGAGCCATGAATTTTTTATGTTTTCTAACGACTTTTTTGTATAGAGGGTGCATAAATTGTTTCTCAACTCTAACTACAACACTCTTATCCATTTTGTCGCTAACTACCGTACCGATTTTCTTTACTCTTCTTTCGATAGCCATTTATGACCTCTCAATTGCATTATTTTTTTCAGTTATAATGGTTAAGGTACGTGCAATATCACGACGCACGTCTTTTATACGTGAGGTGTTTTCCAATCGATTGCGTACCTTTTGAATACGAAGATTAAAGAGCTCTTCTTTAAAATCTTCGACTCGTTTATTTAATTCATCTATCGTTAAATCGCGTAATTCAGCTGCTTTCATAGTTCAACTCCCTCACGTGCAATTACTTTTGTGGTTATAGGTAATTTATGGCTTGCGAGGCGCATTGCTTCGCGTGCTATTTCATGGCTCACACCTTCAAGCTCAAATAATACTCTACCTGGCTTGACCACTGCTACCCAGTGATCTGGTGCTCCTTTACCTTTACCCATACGTGTCTCTGCTGGTTTTGATGTAACTGGTTTGTCTGGAAAGATGCGAATCCATACACGGCCAACACGTTTCATATGTCTAGTGATAGCCACACGTGCTGCTTCGATTTGACGGCTATTGATCCATCCAGCTTCGGTTGCGATTAAGCCATAGTCTCCAAAGCTTACATTACAGCCTGTAAAGGCAAGCCCTGATCTACGACCTTTCATTTGTTTTCTATATTTTACTTTTTTTGGTGCTAACATTATTATATCTCCTTGCTCAAGATATCACCTTTGTAGATCCATACCTTAATGCCGATAATACCGTAGGTGGTAAATGATTCTACTATTGCAAAGTCTATGTCTGCACGAAGTGTTTGCAATGGTGTACGACCTTGTTGATATCGTTCTGTTCGAGCCATTTCTGCGCCTCCAAGACGACCAGAGCATTGGATCTTAATTCCCAAAGCACCGTCGCGGAGAGAGTTACGAATTGCTTGTTTCATTGCACGGCGAAAAGATACACGTTCTTGTAATTGACGTGCTACTTCTTCGCCGACCAAGCGTGCATCAAGCCATGCTTTGCTGATTTCTTTAATATTGATAAATACTGTGATTGGGCTTTCGCGATCTTTGTTTACCAAGTGTGTTATTTCTGTTCTTAATGCATCAATTGCTTCACCTTTTCTGCCAATTACTTGTCCTGGTCTTGCAGTTTCGATATCTATATTAATCGAGTTACTTTTACGTGCAATTAATACATTAGATGTCATTGCACCTTTTAAGCGATTTTTGATATATTTCTTGATCTTCAAATCTTCATGAAAATTCTGTAAATATTCTTTACCTTCGCTATACCACACAGATTGATGAGATTTATTGATACCAAGGCGAAATAAATTAGGATTAATTTTTTGTCCCAAAGGTTCCCCCTATTCTTTTTCTGCAATGCCGATTGTTATATGGCATGATCTTTTTCTGATGACAGTTGCACGACCTTGAGCACGTGGACGAAAACGCTTCATTGTGCGTCCTTCATCGGCATAGGCTTGATTTACTATCATATTGTCTATTTCTATTTTACCATTCTGCTGAGTTACATTTGCAACTGCTGAATTAAGCAATTTTACCAAGTCTTGAGATACTCGCTTTGTTGAAAAAACCAATATCTTCTGAGCTTCGTTAACACTCTTACCGCGTATCATATCAAGTACTAAACGTGCCTTACGAGCTGACCCGCGATGGTTGTTTAATTTTGCATAAGCTTCTATTTTTTTAATATCTTCCATTGATCAACCTCTTATCTTCCAACCTTTTTCTTTTTCTCTTTGTGCCCACGATAAGTGCGAGTAGGAGAGAATTCACCAAGTTTATGACCAACCATATTTTCAGTTACATAAACAGGCACGAATTTCTTGCCATTATGTACTGCAAAGGTATGACCAATAAAATCAGGTGTGATAGTAGATCTACGTGACCATGTCTTTACTACAGATTTTTTATTCTCTTGATTTAGAACAATTATCTTTTTCATCAAATGATCATCAATGAAAGGTCCTTTTTTAATTGAACGAGCCATATATTCTCCTATTTCTTAGACTTCGCTTTGATAATATACTTGTTAGAGTATTTTTTACGGTTACGTGTTTTGCCACCTTTAGCTGGCTTGCCCCATGGTGATACGGGATGTCCACCGCCTGAGGTTTTACCTTCTCCACCACCCATTGGGTGATCAACTGGGTTCATCGCAACACCGCGTACCTTAGGTCTTCTACCTAACCAACGGGTGCGACCAGCCTTACCAAGCCAGATAATATTGTGTTCAATATTACTTACTTGACCTATTGTAGCATAACATTCCTTACGTACTAAATGAACATCACCAGATGGCATTTTGACGTGTACATAATTACCTTCTTTTGCCAATACTTGTGCAAAACTACCTGCTGAACGACATAGCTGACCACCTTTATTCATGGTAAATTCAACATTATGGACTGTTGAACCGAGCGGAATAAATTCTAATGGTAGTGCATTGCCTGTTACGATTGGTGCTTTTGGTCCTGACATAAGGTTATCACCTACTTTTAGACCAACAGGTGCAATTATATATCTTTTTTCTCCGTCTGCATAGTGTAACAAAGCGATACGTGCTGTGCGATTAGGATCATATTCTATTGCTGCTACTTTTGCTGGAATTCCAATTTTATTTCTTTTAAAATCAATTATTCTGTAAGCTCTTTTATGACCGCCACCACGACGACGGATCGTGATACGACCCATATTATTGCGACCTGCTTTTTGTGGTCGTGGCTCAATCAAAGATTTTTCAGGCTTTGATTTTGTTATTTCTTCAAATGTATAACCTGTGCGATAGCGCATGGTTGGTGTTACTGGTTTATATTTTTTGATTCCCATTTTTAGCTCCTGCCTTAAATCTCAAAATCTGCAATAGATTGTCCACTCTTAACGGTAACGATAGCCTTTTTCCAATGTGGTCTTCTGCCTTTATAGCGACCTAATGTCTTGGGCTTACCGTTCATACGAATGGTGTTAACATCGATTACATCAACAGAAAATACTCTTTCTATTGCTTTTTTGATTTCAATTTTATTAGCATTGATACTTACTTTAAAGGTATATGCATTTTGGATTGCTTGAGCTTGTGTAGATTTCTCTGTAAACAATGGGCTGATGATTATTTCTCTTGGGTTTTTCATTATTCAAATACCTCCACTGCTTTTTGAAGTGCGTCTTCGGTCATTATGAGGTATTTACAATTCAATACTTCATAAGCGTACAAGCCATCTGCACGATCCATATTAGTTTGCGGAATATTACTAAATGATTTGATGATATTACGATCTGAATCATTTATTACCATAAGCTTCTTGCCTTTTTCTGGTGCAATTTTATTCAATAATGCTACAGCTGTTTTGGTGCAAGGCTTATCAAAGCTCAATGCTTCGATGATGATTACTTGATTTCCCTTAGCTTTTTCTGTTAAAGCTAACTTAAGTGCAAGTCTCTTCTTCTTTTGTGGAATTTGTGAATACCAGTCTTTGGGCTTGATTGCAAATGCCATACCGCCACCACGTCTGACTGGTGTTCGATTATTACCCATACGTGCATTACCAGAGCCTTTTTGCTTAAAAATCTTTCTGGTACTGCCACGAACTTCTCCACGTCCTTTTTTGCAAACTGTGCCTTGACGCTGATTTTGCAAATAAGTCTTGATTACTTCATAAAGGAGGGATTGTGGGTTATTATGATCTTTGAGTTCTACAGCAAAAAGTGATTCGGGCAAATGAATTGTGCCGATCTTCTCACCGTTCGCTGAATATTTTATAGCTTCTATCATTGACTTACCTCTTATTACTTACTCAAATAGATTAAGCCGTTACGATGACCAGGTACTGCACCTTTGACCATCACCAAGTTGCGTTCTTTATCAAGCTTAACTATTTTTAAGTTTTTTACTGTTACGCGATCTACACCAAAATGACCAGGCATTTTGCGTCCTTTGATTACTCTGCTTGGTGTAGCACTTTGACCAATTGAGCCACCTCCACGAAAGCTCTCATGCACGCCGTGTGATGAGATAAAACCTTTAAAATTATGGCGCTTCATGACTCCAGAAAAGCCACGACCTTTGGAGATGCCTATTACTTTTACTATCTCGTTTTCTTGAAATATATCAAGATCCAAAGATTGTCCTTCGCTAAAATCATCTATCTGATTGACTCTGAATTCGCGTAAATAACGATATGCTTTTGAATTGTGCTTTTTGAAGTGTCCCATTACTGGTTTCTTCACTTTGCGTTCTTCTATTTCTTCAAATCCTAATTGAATTGCATTATAACCGTCGCTCGCTTGGGTCTTCTTTTGTACAATTGTACATGGACCAACCTCAAGTACTGTAACGGGAATGACTTTGCCATTACTATCAAAGATTTGAGTCATAGCTATTTTTTTGCCTATTAAACCGAGCATTCCTGATCCTCCTAAACTTTGATTTCCACATGAACCCCAGCTGGAAGATTGAGTTTCTTCAAAGCAGTAGTTGTTTGCGGAGTTGCATTGATAATGTCGATCATTCTCTTATGTACAAGCATCTCATACTGATCTCGTGCCTTACGATTGACGTGAGGGGATCTTAAGATAGTATATAATGTACGCTCTGTTGGTAGGGGAATTGGACCTACAATCTTGGCGCCTGTATCACGTGTGTTTTTTACAATTTCTGCCACAGATTTATCTAATAAACGATAATCGTACGCTTTTAGTCTAATTCTGATGCTATTGGCTTTTTCTGATTTACTCATTTTTACTCCTTATTCAATTACTTCGCCTACCACGCCAGCACCTATCGTTCTGCCGCCTTCTCTGATTGCAAAGCGAAGTCCTTGTTCCATTGCGATTGGAGTGATGAGCTCCCCGCTGATGGTCACATTGTCGCCAGGCATTACCATTTCGATCCCTTCTGGAAGCTTCAGGGTACCTGTTACGTCTGTGGTACGGAAATAGAACTGAGGGCGATAACCATTAAAGAATGGCTTATGACGACCTCCCTCTTTTTCGGTGAGGATATAGGTCTCTCCTTTGAATTTGGTATGTGGCTTGATTGTCTTGGGTTTTGCCAATACCATACCGCGCTCAATATCTGTTCTACCTATACCGCGAAGCAAAACACCGATATTGTCTCCTGCCTCTGCATGATCCATTATCTTGCGAAACATTTCAATACCTGTGCAAACTGTTTCGATTGTCTCTTTAATACCAAGACGCTCAACTTTGTCGTTAAGCTTTAAAACGCCTCTTTCAACTCGGCCTGTGGCAACGGTGCCACGACCAGGAATTGAAAAAACGTCTTCAACTGGCATTAAAAAAGGCTTGTCTACACTGCGCTCTGGTAATGGAATGTATTCGTCAACTTTGTCCATCAACTCTTGAATACGCTTTTCGCCCTCTGGATCACCATTCAAGCCTTTTAACGCTGAACCGTGAACGAAGGGTATGTCATCACCTGGAAAACCATATTGAGCTAATAGCTCGCGAACTTCTAATTCGACAAGCTCTAATAACTCATCATCATCAACAAGATCGCATTTGTTTAAAAATACAACCATTGCTGGAACACCTACTTGCTTGGCAAGTAAAATGTGCTCACGAGTTTGAGGCATTGGACCATCTGCTGCTGATACAACAAGTATCGCACCGTCCATCTGTGCTGCACCAGTAATCATGTTTTTTACATAATCCGCGTGTCCAGGACAGTCAACGTGTGCGTAGTGACGGGTCTCTGTCTGGTATTCTACGTGCGATGTCGCAATCGTGATACCTCTTTCTTTTTCTTCTGGAGCATTGTCGATGCTGTCAAAAGAACGGGCAGCTGCACCACCAACTTTTGCTAAATATGCGGTAATCGCTGCAGTTAATGTAGTCTTACCATGATCGACGTGACCAATAGTACCTACATTTACGTGTGGCTTAGTTCTTACAAACTTCTCCTTAGCCATTTCTTTCCTCCATAGATCTAAAGCCTTATAGGCTTAACACTTCGGTAGTACTTATTCGTTTATTTCTACCTGATTCGAACCATATTGTATAATATAGTTTTCATGTCAACTACTTTTTTACTTTTTTTTGATTTTGTTGTATTTGGGCTTAAATTGGCTATCCAAAATACAATTAATACAAGTCTTTATATAACTCTTTTGAAAGAAATATTTTGATATAAACGTCGTATGTACTCCTCGTATGTACAAGTTTCCGACTTGTACACCAAAAACCCACCATTGCACGACCAACCAACCCTCGTATGTACAAGTTTCCGACTTGTACACCAAAAA
>Ga0265293_10003892_pt1 | contig 27143 bp, 33 predicted proteins | sample Munlanlewell138R_FD_192505 | JGI IMG/M metagenome (GOLD analysis project Ga0265293, IMG submission 192505) | Leachate microbial communities from a municipal landfill in Southern Ontario, Canada - Leachate well 138R | ecosystem: Engineered > Solid waste > Landfill > Unclassified | place: Canada...
GCAGCGCAGCGCTGTGGCAATGCACGCAGTGGGCCACTCGCTTGCGCGGCCGGCTCCACACCTCAATATGCTGCGCACGCTTGACAGCCTCGATCACCAAACCATGGATGCCTACGATAGAATCGAGTGGGGACATCGGCATAACCTCCATTGAACCTGTTTCGTCGAAAAAACAAGTTTAATGATTGCCGCTGTCCCCCTTTAACGATGAAGAGCCCAAAATGGCCCGACTTTTCTGGTTGGGCTTTTTTGTTTCTGGAGCGCCCAACGCTGTTCGCCACCGAAGCCAGGCGTTACGGCTTCTTGAAGCCGGCAGCGAACTGCTGCAAGCGCAGTCCTTCGGCGCGCGCTTCGGCCAACAATTGGCTCCAGTCGCTCGGCGGATGGCCGCTTTCCAGCATCTTGCGAAATATACGATAGGCATCATCGCGACTCTCGTAGGCGCGCCTGGTGTTCTCGTCGTTGACCCACGCAAATACGATCACCTTGCTTGACGCGTGATAGCGAAAGAACAGCCGGTACTGCTGGTAGAACTTTGCCCGGAGCCAGTGCTTGTGCCCATCACCCAAGGTGCTGCCCTGCCGGTACTCCGGTCGAGCTGGATCTTGCGGAATAACGTCGAAAGCAAGTCTCGTGATTGCCGCCAACCGCTTGCTGTCATTCTTCTTGGCGTAGCCAATCGGATCCTTCTTTTTGAAGGATGCGACCTGTTGTGTCAACGCCTCGACCTGCGCAAGGAACAGAGGATGAGCAAAAACGGTCCAGCCGTGGATAACCAGAGGCGCGGACTCACCCATGCTCATTCATCATCTGTCGAAAGGGCAGCATCAAGATCGACCTCGATGCCACCAACCAGCGACTGGAGCCGCTCCACCAAGCCCGCATCCACGGCCTGCAACCGCTCGGGATGATTTGCAATGTCGTGGGCCAGAAAATCCAAAAAGTGGCCGAGTACCGGATCATCTGGCTCGGCCACATCGACGCGAGTAAGCACGACCTCACCGTCAGCACGGATCGTATATTGAATTTTGTCGCGCTTGCCCAGTTTGAGAGCGCGTCGCACCGTTTCCGGCACCGTAGTCTGATAGCGATCGGTCAGTGTAGATTGGGCGTCAATGATGGTGGGCATGGTGCACTTGGGTCAAAAGGGAATGCAGAGGACGACCGTATAATAATGCAAACCCCTTGTCACATCAATGCAATCACATTACGATGGATCCAGATTGACGCTTTCGAGCGTTTCTCTTATCAAAATCACCGTTGAGACAAATCCGAAAAAAATGACCCAGACAACCTCGGAGGTCAGACACATGCACACCGTAACTATTCGCAAGGACGGCAAGGATCAGATAATCGAGCTGCCGGCCGATATAGTCTACAAAGGCGTCAAAGAGCTTGAAATTTCCCGGGACGGGGATGTGATCACCTTGCGCCCTGCTCGCCCATCCTGGGCGTCCCTGATTGAGTTGCCGCAGACGGATACCGACCTTTTTTGTCGTCGTCCCGTTGTCGTCGAAGATGAGGGCAAGTTTGCTCTGTAGCCTCGAATCTAAGCAACCCAAAACCCCGTACTACTACCCCCTCACCCCTCCTGTCCCGACGCCCGTCCAACACACTCGCGCACCATCAGCATGTGTGCCGATCCAAGCATCAACGTAGGTATCAGTTGTTACTCTCTCAGCAAAACATCAAACAATTGCTAGATAAATAGCATAATAAGTCATTTTTGTTGCAAAATTAATTTTTTCTTACTAAAATTTGCCGATCTGTAAGAAAACAAAAAAACGCTGGGGAAGATGACGTGAAATACCAATATCTGCTGACCCTTATTGCGCTGACTGCGCTGGCTGGATGCCAGACTGCAGATCAGCACATGAACCAGGTGCAACACGGAATGACCGGCGAAGCCTTGAGCGTCGGCACCGTACAGCGCGAAATACAAGTGGGCATGACAAACGCCGACGTGATCGCTGTGCTCGGCGCGCCGAATATCGTGACCACCGACGATCAGCGCCGGGAGGTTTGGGTATACGACAAAATCGCCACAGATCAGGCGTACTCACACAGCAGCGGAGGTCTGTCAACACTGTTTCTGGGTCTGGGCTCGCGGGGTGGGGCTTTCGGCGGGCTCGGCGCAAATCAGGGCGCAGGTGCAAGATCAACTTCACAGCGCACATTGACAGTCATCATCAAATTCGATCGCGAGCAACGAGTGCGCGACTTTGCCTACCATCAATCCAAATTTTAAGAGTACGCATGAACACTCAGCTCCACCTTCTTCGCAGACGGGCACTATTGCTCGGCCTGCCGTTGGCTATCGCAGGTTGTGTCGGCCCGGTTGTCCCACCCGATGCCTTCACGCTCGACGAGGAAATGCTCGGACAACGGCAGATGCAATCGAGGCGTTTCGATGGTGTCTCCGAACGTTCTCTGTTAATTGCAAGCGCAGACCTGTTACAGGACATGGGCTTCAATCTTGAAAACAGCGAAACTGCCCTAGGTGTAGTCACTGCAAGTAAAGACCGCGATGCAAGTAATGTTGGAGAAATGTTCGGGGCAATTCTGGTTGCCGCTATGTTCGGAGTCTCGGTACCGGTCAGCATAGCGCAACGCATCCGTGTTTCGATTGTGATCCAACCAGCGGGCGGACAGTCCGTGATCGCACCATCCCCGACATTCGAAAGTACTACGGAAGCCACTCCATCAGAAGCTGAAGTTCTAGAAACCACTAATATGACATTGTCCTCCAATGACCATGGCGATTACGTCATTCGCGCAACCTTCCAAAGAATAGTCACCCTGTCAAACAATTCAGTCAGAGTTGAAACGATAAATGAGAATGAGATCTATGACGAATTTTTTGACAAACTATCAAAATCCATGTTCATCGAGGCACAGCAGGTATAAATCGTGAGAAAAATAATATCAGCGCTGATTCTTTGCTTATCGGCCACTATTCTTTCTGGCTGCATGGCAACCATGAATCAGCAAGTTCTAGATTCAGGAAGCGAAAGCCAGCTTCAAAAACGCAGTTACCAAACCCGAGCCTTTGATACGGTCGATAAGGAAAAGGTCTTGAGGGCGGTCATCGCCACACTACAAGACCTTGGCTTCGTCATCGATCGCGCAGACTTGACACTTGGAAGCGTCAGCGCGACCAAACTCAATGTGTACTCTCTGCGTATTACAGTATCTGTACGTCAGCGGGGCGAACAAAGTATTGTCCGTGCGAATGCACAATACAATGTCATACCGGTAGAAGATCCAAAACCTTATCAGGATTTCTTTGATGGGCTGAGCAAATCACTTTTCCTGCAGGCACAGGATGTCGATTGATAAGTGCACGATTACCCATTACCCGGGAAGGTATGCCGTGCCATATCAGAGGAATAAGAGAAAGTATGTTCAGTAGTTGTCAATCTTGTCAGCAAAACATCGAATTTTTAAAATTACAGAATGCTATTTGTCAAAGCTGCCTGGCGGACAGCGGAATTGAGATCAACAACAAGCTGGAATGTGCTTTCTCAAATAGTAAATTTTTGGGGACACTGTTTATATCGGGAATTGACGTACATATTCATTTTTTCCCCATTCTACGTACTACGCATACCCAATCTGACCTTAAACGGCAACCCATCATCCAGCAAAACCTCAGGAGAGATTGCACAATAGGAAGGCGCCAAACCACATGGACTTATTCGAAACTTGAGCAGTATTTGAGAACACAAAATTGGCATCATCAACCCCTCACCCTTCCCCCTGCCCCAGCGCCCACGCCACATGCTCACGCACCATTTCGCTGTCATGATCGGCCCGGCCCAGCAAGGCAGCGCGCAATGCATTCGCCGCCTCGCCATCCGCCTCACGCAGGGCGTTACCCAAGGCCACGGCAATGTTGCGCAGCCAGCGCTCGTGATTGATACGCCGCACGGGTGAACCTTCGGTACGCTTCAGGAAGGTTTCCTCATCCCAGGCAAACAGATCTACAAGCTGCTGGCCCACTAGAGGCGAGCGTTCGTCGAAATCCGGGATTTCAGTAGTCTGCGCATACTTGTTCCAGGGGCATATCGTCTGGCAATCGTCACAGCCAAAGATGTGGTTGCCCATCAGCGGGCGCAATTCCTCAGGGATGGGGCCGCGATTCTCTATGGTCAGGTAGGAGATGCAGCGACGCGCATCGACCAGTCCGGGCGCTATGATGGCCTGCGTGGGACAGACGTCGATGCAAGCGGTGCAGCTGCCGCAGTGCGCGCTCACGGGCTCTGTGGGCTCAAGCGCGAAATCGACGAAGATCTCGCCCAGGAAGAACATGGAACCGGCGTCGCGCGACAACACCATGGAATGCTTGCCGCGCCAGCCCAGGCCGCTGCGGCGCGCCAGCTCCTTCTCGAGCACGGGTGCCGAGTCCGAAAACGCCCGATAGCCAAACTCGCCCACCAGCGTCTCTATGCGCTCGCACAGCTTGCGCAGGCGGGCACGCACGACCTTGTGATAGTCGCGCCCACGGGCATAGAGTGACACGACCCCCTCGCCCGGATTGGACAATCGCGCACGCTCGCGCCCCTGCCACCCCGGTGCCGTGCCTCGGGGCAGATACGGCATGCGTGCCGTGATCACGCTCAGCGTACCCGGAACCAGCTCGGCCGGGCGGGCGCGTTTCAGGCCGTGATGCGCCATATAGTGCATATCAGCGTGATAGCCCCGGGCCAGCCATTCCAGCAGTCGCGGCTCTGCAGAAGACAGGTTCACATCGGAGACGCCGACATCCGAAAAACCCAGCTCCTGCGCCCATGCACGGATCTGGGAAAGCCACTGGCGGGTGTCATCCATGGCTTATTCCCGCCTCCGCAAACGACGGCATCGGCAGGTAATTTCCAGTAGTTTGCGAAAGATCATCAAGCGAGCACAAATCCATTGACGCCGCAATATGCCGGCGATAGCATCGATTCATTACCTTATGTTTCCACGGATCGCGAGAATCCATCATGAAATCCCTCTCTCTTCTTGCCGCGCCGGTTCTGCTGGCACTGGCGCTCGCACCGGGCGCCCAGGCGGCGGAGTACGCCGTCGATGCCGAGCACACCTACGTGTTCTTTGAAGTGCTGCATCAGGGCACTTCCACCGTGCGCGGACGCTTCGACACCATCGACGGCGCAATCCACTTTGACCCGCAAGCGAAAACCGGTACGGTGAGCATGCAGATCGACATGGCTTCCATCAGCACCGGCTCAACAGGCTTTGATAAGCACCTTGGCGATGCCGATTTCTTCAACACCGCACAATATCCGCAGTCCCGCTTCGAATCCACCGGACTTCTGTTCGACGGCGACAAAGTGAAGGCTGTACAGGGCGAGCTGACGTTGCTGGGCCAGACCCGTCCCGTCACGCTGGATGCCATCCGCTTCAACTGCTATCACAACAAGCGCATCGACAAGGAAGTCTGCGGTGGAGACTTTCAAACCGTGCTGGAGCGCGACCAATGGGGCATGACCTTCGGGCTTCCCGGCATCCCCAACCAGGTGCGCATCGTTATCGAGGTCGAGGCCGTGCGCCGGTAATCACGGCCTGGGCGCAAACAGGGTCTGGGCCGCACCATCCATGAGCACCTCATTGTTGCCCCAGTGAATCTGGAACGCCCGCGCGTCCCGCCACCAACGTTCCAGCGGCAGGGCCTGCGAATATCCCATGGCCCCGTGCAGGCCCAGGCACTCGTCTATCAGCCGCGAGGCCGTACGCGTCAGGGACACCTTGGCCATCCATAGCGGAAGCGGCGCACCGGGGCGCGGGTTGCGCAGCCAGTCCAGGCCATGGCCCAGCCAGGCGCGTGCGCCTTCCAGCTCCAGCACCATCTGCACCATCCGTGTCCGTATGGCGGGGATGTCTGCCAGGCGCTGCCCGGCCACAATGCGCGCTTCCAGGAAGGCCCGGGTCTGCTGCACGGCCGCCTCTGCCATGCCCAGGGCTGCGGCCCCGGCGGCAAGCACGCCGGCACTGCCCAGTACCGCCATGATGGCACCGCCGCCTCCGGCAACACCCAGCAGGCGATCCGACGGCAGGCGGCACTGATCGAAGTGCATTTCACGGACCTGCACACCATGCAGTCCCAGAGTGTGCTCGCGCTGCCCGAATGACAGGCCTGCGTCATCCTTTTCCACCAGCAGGCAGCTCAACCCCGGCGTATCGGGCATCCGTGCCATCACGATATAGACGTCCGCCCCACCCGCCTGGGTGATGAAGAACTTGCCGCCATCCAGAATGATGGTGTTGCCTTCCTGGCGTGCCTGGGCGACTACCGCAGCTGGATTGGAGCCGCCACCGGTCTCGGTCATCGCCAGCGTGCCGCCCACAAGTTCGGCTCGCGCCAGACGGGGCAGATAGCGACTTTTCTGCGCATCGCTGCCCAGCGCGCTGATTGCGGCGCAGACCACGGAATGGCCGATGAGCATCCAGGCGCTGGATGCACAGGCACCGGCCACCTTGGCCAGGGCCGCGCAATAGGTTTCGGTATCTGCAGCCAGCCCGTCAAAGGCCTCCGGCACCAGCAGGGCCGTCAGCCCGAACTCGCCCATCTTTCGCCAATAGCCATCGGGCAATTCGCCGCTGCGATCAAGGGCCTCGGCCCCCGACGCCAGCTCCCGGCTCACGAAAACATCAATCCCGTCCATCAATTCCTGTGCCGGCATGGCCTCTTCCATCCTCGTCAATAACCCTGAAATTCCTCGGTACGCAGATTATCCTCGTCCACACCCAGTTCGAGCAACAGGGCACGCATGGCCTTGACCATGCCTTCCGGCCCTGACATGTAGAAACGAGGTGTCTTCAAATCAGTGACGTGACGGCGGATCAGTTCGCCATCGACACGACCGTGCTCAACACCCGCCACCTTCGTGTCGGTATAGACGGGAACAAACGTGAAATTCTCGTGGGCCTGCGCCAGACGCCTGAACTCCTCTTTATAGGGCGCCTGCGCCGGCGTGCGATTGGCGTGAATCAGCGTCAGACGATGCGCTGTGCCTTCATGCAGGACCTGCACGATCATGCTGCGCACCGGCGTGACGCCGATGCCGCCGATGATGAAAACGGCTGGAATATCAACGTTCCTGTGCAGGGTGAAGTCGCCAAAGGCAGCCAGAAGCTGCACTGTGCTGCCGGTGGGCAGCTTGCGGAAATCTTCCTTGAAACGTGATCCGCGCATGCGCGTTGCCACGCGCAGATCTGGCTCGAAAGGTGCACTGACGAAGGAAAACCCGTGCAGGCTGTCCCTTTGCGGAGCACCTTCCCTTGCCGGGAGCTGAATGTCGCAGAACTGGCCGGCGCGGTACGTCAGGTCAGCGGGTTTCTGCAGGCTGAATTCCATCGTCGCCTCGGCTACTTCACGCTTGCCGGTCAGCGTCACATCATAGGTCGTCATGGCATGCCTCTTGAGGTCACATAGGGCAAAATGCCTGATTCCAGTATAGGTCCGGCAGACATCGACAAGCCATGAAGTAATGGCGGCAACATGGGTTTAGCGCAGGGCCAGCGCCTCCAGCACCTGTGCCAGCTTATTGCGCGCCTGGCCCTGAAGCGCCTGCACCGGCAGAGGAAGGCAGGGACTGACAACACGCCCGCACAGCTCGGCGGCCGTTGCGATCACACGCGCGCTGCCGTGCTGCGCAAACAAAGCCCAGAGCGGGTCCCACTGCGCTGACAGCCGGTGCGCCTCTTCGAAGTGTCCCGCCCGGGCGGCCCGCGCCAGCGCCAGCGGCAGCTCGGGAAACAGACCGGCCACTGCCGAGTACCAGGCCTCGCACCCCGCCGCCAGCCCGCGGGCCGCGCAGGCATCGCCACTGATGCCCAGCGTCACATGCGCGGGCACACAGGCGCGCACGTGCGCCAGATGTGCTCTGATCTCGGCGACATCGCCCGGCATGGGCGGAATCTTGATGGAGGCCACGCCGGGCAGTTGCGCGATGCGACCGTACAGCTCGGGCGTGAAATCAAAGTGCGTTGTGCCCGGGTTGTCGTAGACACATACCGGCAGGGACGTTGTCCGGCTCACCTGCTTGAACAGGTCGAAGACCTCATCCTGCGTCAGCCGCTGATAGGATACGGGCGCCAGCAGGAGTGCGTCTGCGCCCAGGGCCTGGGCATCTTCGGCCAGGACCAGCACATCGCGCTGGGCCAGCGCCCCTATGCCGGCCATCACCGGGATATTGCCTGCCACCTGCATGGAAAGCGCGATGACGCGCCGGCGCTCCTCGCGCGACAGATAGGCGTAGCTGCCGGTAGAGCCCAGCACGCCGATGGAGTCCACGCCGGTTGCCACCAGGTGCTCGACAAGCGCTGTAAATGCCACCTCATCAAGCCTGCCATCCCGCAGCGGCGTCAGTGGAAAAGCGCTCAGGCCTGTAAATATCGCCCGTACATCCGGTGGCTGCGTCATGCGTCTTCCCCTGAAGCGCCTTCCCCGGTGAAAACCATCTCCAGGCCTTCAAGATCCAGGCCGGCAATCCGCGTGCGCCAGCGCTGGCCGGGCGCTATCGGATACGCCATGGTCATGGTGCCGGTGGTGATCAGTTCACCCGGCGCAATCGCAGGCGCGCCCTGCGCCTGCAGCACCTGAATCAGATGACGCACGGCATGCAAGGGATTGCCCAATACGAGGCGGGCACTGCCGCTTTCAACCAGGGTATCGTCGCGCAGCAGATCGACGCTGACAGCCTCCAGCGCCTGCTCCAGGCCGGCGCGACGTCCTTCCAGGCTCAGGGGCGCAGCAAGCAGCAGCGCGGCATGCAGCGAGCCGGACGCCACCGCATCGGCCGCCGTGAATTTCCATTCCGGAAAGTGTGACTGCACGACCTCCACGCCATGCGCCATCCAGTCGATGCAGTCCAGAAGCGCATCGGCATCCGCATCCGCAGGCGGTGTGCGATGAAAATGAAAGACGATTTCCGGCTCGAGGCGCGGCTCGCAGAACGCGTCCAGAGACAGCTCGACGCGGCCTTGCGACGCCTGCACGACCGAGTCTGCATACATCGCCCCCCAGATGGGTGCTTCCACCCCGAAGGCGGCCCACATATTGGCGTTCGTGAAGCCGATCTTGCGTCCGGCCACGACCGCCCCTTGCGCCTTGCGCAGTGCGCACAGCCGCTCCGCCACAGCGTAGCCCGCATCCAGGGTGAAATCCGGCTCCCTGGATGAAATGGGCGCAATGCTGCGCCCTGCGTTCTGGGCGTCCAGAATCTGCCTGGCGATACCATCAATATCCAATGCCACGGGAACCTCTAACAATGGTTGGAGAAAACGTTCCTGTGATTATGGCAGATGCCATGTCCGGCAAGCTTGCCGTATTCGCAAATAGCACCAAAACAGAAGATAATGGCCTTCATGGATATACATGTCTGCCTGGTTTCAGCACAGACCACCCCCAATCTCATTCCTGTGCTTGATCGCGCAATCCAGCCAAAGCACATGGTTCTTGTCACCTCTCCCGACATGGAGGGTCGTTCCCGCGCCCTTGCTTCGATCTTGAAGCGACACCGCATGTCCGTGGAGTTTCTGGAGATCAGCAACGCCTACGATTACCCGGCCATTGAGGACACCCTGATCGATTGGCTTGCCGAGCACGAAGATCAGGATGTCGGGCTGAACGTTACCGGCGGCACCAAACTGATGGCCATGGCCGCGCAGGCTGTCTTTACCTCATCCGGCAAACCCATCTATTACATCAACGCCGAGACCGACGAGATCCTCTACCTTGGCGATCGGGCTCAATCCCGAAAGCTGGATGTGAAAATCGGATTGCGCGATTATCTCGAAGCACACGGCTATCAGATCGAAGGCGCGCTTCAGAAGCCACAGATCACACGCGCTGTACGTGACCTTATCCACCGTCTTGCAATCGACGCCGGCGGGCCTGGCAGCGAGGCACTGGGAATGATCAACTATCACGCGCAGCAAGCCATTGAAAGCCGTCGCTCATCGAAGATTTCACCGGATCACAAGCAAATCAAGGACTTTGAGCGTATTGCAGGGCTCTTTGAAGAAGCCGGCTATCTCTCGTACAAGGATAACCAACTGGTCTTTCCCAGCGAAGAAGCCCGTCAATTCGTCAACGGCGGATGGCTGGAATACCTGGCTTATGACGTGGTCACAAGCACGACACGAAGGCTCGGCATCGGTGATGCCTGCGTCAATCTGAAGGTCATTGCACCGGATGGCAGTACACGCAACGAGCTTGATGTCGCCTTCATGCACGAAAATCGTCTCAACATCATAGAGACGAAATCTGGAAACCTGGACACCCTTGGCTCCAGCGGCGAGCAACGATCCACCGAGGCGATCTACAAACTTCAGTCACTGTTGAGACTGGGCGGCTTGCGTACTCGCGCCATGCTGCTCGACTATCGCGGCGGTCTTGGCAGGGCCGATCGAAACCGGGCCCTGGAAAGCGGTATCCATGTGGTTGGTGGCGAAGAGATCCAACGGCTCAGACAGCAGGTGGAACACTGGCTGAGCCGATCATGATCATCGCCGCCGTACAAGCATCATGACGCGATCTTGCCCGCGTATTCGACCAGTCGCTGCGCCTGGAAGCGAACGGATGCCAGCACGGCATCGTTGACGTCGCCCATGTTGGCGCTGGCGCCGTACGGGTTGCCGCCGGATGCGTAGATGACCGGATCCGCGTAGCCGGGGGCAACGATGATGCTGCCCCAGTGCATGAAGGTGGTGTACATCCCGAGCAGTGTGGACTCCTGGCCGCCATGCACATTCTGTGCACTGCTCATGGCACTGGCTGCCTTGTTCGTCAGGTGACCTTCCTGCCATACACCTCCCAGCGTGTCGATGAAGGCGCGCATCTGGCTCGCCATGACGCCAAAGCGCGTCGGGGCGCTGAACAGGAAGGCATTGGCCCAGATCAGATCATCGGCCGTGACTTCGGCGATGTGAACCGTCTTTTCGGTCTGCTCGTGCCAGGCCGCGACAGACTTGACGACTTCAGCCGAGGCGGTCTCGGGAACCTTGCGCAGGCGCACCTCGGCGCCGGCCTCCTCTGCGGCCTTGGCAGCGGCTTCTGCCATGGCATGGTTGGTGCCATAGCTGCTGTAGTAAACGATAGCCAGTTTGACCTTGCTCATATTGATTCTCCTTCTGTGTTTGAAAATACTGCGGGAAGCCCTGCGTTCGGGATCAGAGCCCGCGGATGATGCGCCCGCCCAGCTGCTCACGTCCATGCGCTGCGGAAAAATCCTGCTGCGGCCCAATGGGGACGATGCCGTATGGATTGATGGTCGGGTGACTGCGGAAATAATGGTTGCGGATATGGTCCATGTGCACTGTGTCGGCCACACCGGGCATCTGGCAGATGTCGCGCAGCAAGCCGCTCAGGCCGGGATAGTCGGCGATGCGCTTGCGATCGCATTTGAAGTGTGTCACATAAACCGCATCGAAACGCAGCAAGGTGGTCCACAGGCGCAGATCGGCCTCGGTCAGCACATTGCCGAGCAGGTAGCGGTGCGTCTGCAGGCGCTGCTCCAGCGTATCCAGCGTCTCGAACAGGCCAACAATGGCCTCGTCATAGGCTGCCTGGCTGGTGGCAAAGCCTGCGCGATACACGCCGTTGTTCACATTGGGGTAGATCAAGGCGTTCATCGCATCGATCTCTTTGCGCAAATCCGCCGGATAATAATCACCCGGCGTCGCACCCACGTGATCAAAGGCGCTGTTCAGCATGCGGACAATCTCCGAGGATTCATTGCTGACAATGGTCTCGCGCTGCCGATCCCACAGCACCGGCACCGTGACGCGGCCCGTGTAGCCGGGATCGGCCTTCTGGTACAGCTCGTAGAGCTTGCCCAGACCATACAGCGGATCAGTGTCGGCAGCATCGAATCCCGTACGGAATTCCCAGCCATTCTCCAGCATGAGCGGATGCACGGAAGACACGCCGATGTGCGCTTCCAGCCCTTTCCATGCACGCATGACCAGCGTGCGATGGGCCCAGGGGCAGGCGTAGGACACAACCAGGTGATAGCGTCCGGGCTCGGCCTTGAAGCCGCCCTCGCCGGTGGGGCCGGCACTGCCGTCGGGTGTGATCCAGTTGCGGAACCGGCTGGCCTTGCGCTCGAAGCGCCCACCCGTACTGCGGGTGTCGTACCACTCGTCCTTCCACTGTCCGTCAACTAGCAATCCCATGATATGTAGCTCCTGTTCCAAGGATAAAGTTATTATGCCAACGGGACGATAAGGGCGAAATAAGCATGTAAGCTCTATACTGTCTTATATACAGGACAATAAATGATGCAGAATCTGGACGATCTGGCTTACTTTGCGCTGGTGGCGGAACATGGCGGCTTCGCTGCCGCCGAGCGCGCTACCGACATTCCCAAGTCCAAGCTGAGCCGGCGCGTGGCCGAGCTGGAAGACCGCCTCGGCGTACGCCTAGCCCAGCGCAGCACGCGGCGCTTCGCGCTCACGCCGCTGGGCGAGCAGATCCTGGATCATGCGCATGCGATGCTGGCCGAGGCCGAAGCGGTGCGTGCACTGGCGCATGAACAGACGCACGAACCGCGCGGACGCGTGCATCTGGCGTGCCCGCCGGCGCTGCTGCATGCCGGGGTGGGCTCGCTGCTCACGGCCTTCGTGAAATCCTGGCCCCAGGTTCAGCTGCAGATCGAGGCAACCAACCGCAATGTGGATGTCTGGCAGGACGGCGTCGATCTGGTATTGCGTGCCAGGGCGCCGGATGCCGTCTTGCCGCTGGACGAGGTGGTGCGCCCACTGGCCCCGAGCGAACATGTCCTGGCCGTCGCGCCGGCGCTGCTGACCGGCATTGCGCCCCTGGCATCACCGGAGGACTTGCACGCCCTGCCCACGCTGGGCCTGGGCAACTCACCGGAGGCGCGCGTCTGGAGCCTGCGCCACGCGGACGGCCGTCAGATCGAGTACGAGCACAACCCGCGACTGGTGGTCGACGATATGAGCGTACTGGTACATGCCGCCATCGACGGCGTGGGCTGTGCCATATTGCCGCGCCTGATGCTGCAGGACGCACTGGCCGGCGGCAGCCTGCAGATCATCCTGCCGGAATGGGCGCCACCACCCGGCGTGATCCAGGTGGCCTATGCCAGCCGCAGCGGCCAGCGCGCGGCGGTACGGGCCCTGATAGACGCCCTGGCCGACGGCTTTGCACCGCTGATGGCGGGCTGTAATGTTCAGGCGCGTGCTGCCAGCCTGCCCGACAGTTCCGGCGCTGCCAGACGCGGCCCGTCATAGGCGGCCACTTCCCCGAAGCGATCATGCCCGGCTTCCCAGTCGGTGCGCGCCCGGAGGATTTCATCGGTGCTGCGACCCACGAAATTCCACCACATGACGATGGACTCCCCAAACGGTGCGCCACCGATCAGGATCAGGCGGGCACCCGTGCGCGAGCGCAACTCCAGACCCGCGCGCGCCGTACCCAGATAGGACAGACCCGGGCCCGCGAGCGGCTGCCCGTCCAGCGTCACCTCGCCACTGATGCCGTAGACAGCATGCTCCCAGCCCGCCTCCAGCGGAATCTGCATGGCACCGCCGGCGGCAACCGTGATATCCGCCGCCACTATGGGCGAGAACACGCGCGTGGCCGCGTCGACCGGCCCCAGCCGCCCCATGAATACCTGCACCCTGCCCCCGCCCGGCTCCCAGGTCGGCAGGTCCGTGTACTGGTCGAAGTATGCCGCGCCGTGACGCGCCGCCTCGGGCAGGGCAACCCACAGCTGCAGACCGTGCAGCGTGCCCGAATGCTTGTCCGGCGTCTGCTCCGAGTGCGCAATGCCATTGCCCGCCGTCATCAGGTTCATCCAGCCCGGGCGCACCACCGCCTCACAACCCAGACTGTCATCATGCTGCGCTTCGCCGGCCAGCAACCATGACACCGTCTGCAGGCCGATATGCGGATGCGGTGCAATATCCATCGCCTTGCCCTCGGCAAAATCCAGCGGACCATAATGGTCGAAGAAGCACCAGGGGCCAATCAGCCGCTTGTGGCCCCGTACGGGCAGGGCACGCCGTACCGTCAGGCCCGCCCCGAGATCGGCCTCCCGGGTGGGCCAGCGCTCCAGCTCGCGCGCATGGCGCTCATCGACGGTGCAACGGTCGACACTCGTGGTGGGTAGCAGATAGGTCATGGTGATTCCTCAACTGATAGCTTCAATCGACCGACCGGCGCAGGAAATCATCTGCAGACAGTATATCGATGCCGTGAAACGGATGAAGCGCAAGAAGATCCTGATCCCCGGCCACAATGATCTGTGCCTCACCGCTGAGAGCAACATCGAGGAACTTATCATCACCAGGGTCTCTGCACGCTTGTATTTGCTGGTGGATGGGAATCATCCGCACGACGCCACCAAGCAGACGAATAAAGTGCTGCCGATCCTCTCGGGAAACATATCCATCGAATTTTGTCCGGGAAAGAACATCGGTCAATTCTGCCAACGTATGCTCGGACATAAGCGGGATACCCCAGGCGAGTCCATGATCCACTGCCCTGGCAGCAGTTCCACCGGGTACCAGCAAACGACTGATCCACAGATTGGTGTCAATCACCAACTTGCGTTCAGTCCTCATGGCGAAGCAATTCCTGCAGTGCGTCCGCCGTCAAACCTGCTTTCTTTGCCCTGGCGCCCACCTGATCGCTGAAACGCTGAAATTCAGCCACGTTCAAATGCACAAGACGCTCGTACTCGTCCACGGACATCACTACCGCCACATCTCGCTTCTGGCGCTGAATAATAATGGGCTCCCGCCTGGCAGCTTCGATAAGCTCGGCAAGACCTTGCCTCGCCTCACTTGCAGACACGACTCGCATATTGATCTCTCCGTGATCTCTCCGTACATCTTGTACAAATTGTACTTTCTATGCGCACTGATATGCAAGCTTACACTCTCCGTACCTCCGTGCCGAATGCGCGTGCGCTCCCTGCTGTCGGTATCTGTGAATTTTAGTTAAACAAGCTTTGCATCTTCCCCGGCATCATTAAAAGCCGGTTGATTAGAATAGAACTCAGCAGGCAACAGCGGCGGCAGTCGCGCCGCATAAAGAAGACCGGTGCTTCCGGCTCCTCCGGATCCACACGGTCACACACGAGGAGATATGCTGATGAAGAAACCCATCCGTACCCTGGCGAGTATCACAATGACGCTCGCGGCTGCCGGATTCACCACCTCCAGCCTGGCCGAGTTTCCCGACAAGCCCGTAACCTACATCATGGCGTTCAACCCCGGCGGTGAATCCGATATCACGGCCCGCTTTCAGGAGCAGCCTCTGGAAAGAGTCCTTGGGCAGGACGTCAACATCGTATACAAGATCGGCGGTGGCGGATCGGTGGCCTGGTCAGAGGTGGTCAATACCACCAAACCCGACGGTTACACCTTCGTCGGGCACAATCTGCCGCACATCGTACTGCAACCGCTGATACGGGGCGATGCGGGCTACAACACCCTGGATCTCAAAAGCATCTATTTCTTTGAAAGCACACCCGATCTGCTGGTCGTGCGTCAGGACAGCCCATTCAAGACACTCAAGGACTTTGTGGACTACGCCAAGAGCCAGCCGCCCGGCGTAGTCACGGTCGGTGGCAGTGGCTCGTCGACCGCCAATGACCTGGGCACCACCATGCTGAACAAGGCCGCCGACATCAAGCTCACCTACATTCCGTTCAGCGGCAGTGGTGCGGCCGTCCCGGCCCTGCTTGGCGGCCACGTGACCGCACTCATGACCTACTCCACCATGGGTGTCCAGTACAAGGACAAATTCCGTGCCCTGGCCATCGCTGCCGAGGAGCGAATGGATGTGCTGGCCGATGTGCCTACGTTCAAGGAATTGGGATATGACGTGGTTGAAGGCGCTTATCGCGGGGTCGCTGCCCCTCCGGGAACCCCGGATGACCGGATCAAGGTGCTTGCCGACGCTTTCGAGAAAGTCATGAAGGATCCCGAAGTCAGGCAGAAAATGGACGACAATGGCTTCAAGACCGAACTCATGGGCCCCGAGGCCTCGCTCGAACTGGTCAAGAAGAAAACCATCGAGTACACCGCCATCCTGGAGGACATGGGCTTACTGAAGAAATAAACCACTCCCCGCCACTTCTATATACAGGTGACTCATGACTGAAGCCATCTGGATGGGTCTCGTCCATCTCGTATCTTTTCAGAACCTGGCCCTGATTGTGGCGGGGACCGTTGCCGGCATGGTGATCGGCGCCCTTCCCGGGCTGACGGCCACCATGGCCGTGGCCCTGCTCGTACCTTTCACGTTCAATATGGATCCGGTCGGAGGGCTGGTCCTGCTTGGCTCAATCTATATGGGCGCCATCTATGGCGGCTGTTTCAGCGCCATCCTGATCAATACTCCCGGCACACCCAGCTCTATCGGAACCACGTTTGACGGCTACCCCATGGCGCGTCAGGGGCGTGGAGAAGAAGCCGTCATCGGCGCCACCGTCGGCTCGGCTGTCGGCGGGATATTTGGCGTCATCTGCCTGATTTTTCTCAGCCCACCGCTGGCCGATATCGCCTTGCGCTTCGGCCCTGCCGAGTATTTCTGGGTTGGCGTCTTCGGCATTACCATCATCTCCAGCCTGTCGACCGGCGCGTTTCTCAAGGGTATGACTGGCGCATGCTTCGGTATCCTCATCTCCACCATCGGCATCGCCCCCGTCGGCGGTGACGTGCGCTTCACCTTCGGTTCCCCGCTCATGCAGGCCGGAGTGGATCTGATTGTCATCCTGATCGGCCTGTTCTGCATCCCGGAGCTGCTGAATCTTGTCTTTCGCTCCGGCAGCGGCAAGGACAGTATTGACTACCGGCGCGCCAAAGGGGTTCTGGGCACAACCGTGCGACGTGTCTTTGCCATGCCCGGAAACCTGCTTCGATCGTCCATCATTGGTACTGTCGTGGGCATTCTGCCCGGCGCAGGCGGCAATATCGCCAACCTTGTATCCTACAACGAAGCCAAGCGGGCCGCGAAAAACCCCGAGGAATTCGGCACCGGCAAACTCGATGGCATCGTGGCAACGGAAACCGCCAACAATGCGGTCGTGGGCGGCGGCATGATCCCGCTGCTCACACTGGGCATCCCCGGCGCACCACCGGATGCCATCATCTACGGCGCCCTGATGATGCAGGGGCTGCGCCCGGGGCCGGAGCTGTTCTCCGAACATGCAGACATCACCTATACCTTCATGCTGGGCGTCGGTCTGTCGGCCATCGTCATGGTACCTGTCGGTCTGTACGGCGGGCGCTTGCTGGCCCGATTCGTATCGCGGCTGCCGGTACGCTACCTGGTGCCCGGCATCGCCATCCTGACCATCGTCGGATCCTACGCCATCCGTAACAACTTCCTTGATGTGCAGCTCATGCTGGGTTTCGGCGTAGCCGGCTATATATTGCGCTGGCTGGGCTTTTCCGCTGCACCCATTGTCCTGGGGCTGATTCTGGGGCCCATCATGGAAACCGGGCTCGTACAGGCCAATCTGATGGGAGCCGGCTACACCCACTCCTGGTATGCGCTGTTCGTCAACCCGCTGTCCTGGGTTCTCATCGGCCTGTCGCTGCTCTCCTTCCTGTGGCCCTATTACCGTCCCCTGAAAGCCCGGCTGCGGCGCTCGGGCACCCGCACTTCTTCGTAAAAAGAAGGTATATACCATGAGTCCACTGTTTCGAGACCGTCTGGGATCCCTGCTGATGGCGGGATTCCTGCTCGTGCTCTGGTTTCAGCGCAGCTACACCAGTCCCTTTGGCGGCATGTTCCCCGACACCATCATGGGCATAATGACTGTCTTTCTGGTGATAACGCTGATCCTGTCATTCACTCGCTGGCCTGCCATGCTGGAGGACACCGGTGGCAGCGACCATGAGACGGAGGAAGGCGATACCTCGTCCGGCCGTCGTCTGCGTCAGGTTCTGGTCGTCATTGTGCTGCTTGCATTGTGGACCGGGCTATACCGCTCTGTAGGCTTTGCAATCACCGGTACGCTGGGATTTGCCGCCATCGCCCTCTATCTGGGTGACCGGAGCCATGGCCTTCGAGACTTGTACAGGGCGCTGGGCTTTGGAATGCTTGTCAGCTTCATCATTTATATGGTGTTCGCTTATTTCCTGCTGGTGCCCCTGCCCCCGGGTTTCCTGTTCGATTAATCCCGCCCGCCTCGATCACAAGACCTGTCCTCATGCCAATACGCATCACCGATATTCGCGAAGATACGCGACCCATCGCCTCTCCGATCCGTAACGCCTACATCGACTTTTCCAGGATGACCATCAGCCTGGTTGCCATCCATACCAACGTGATGCGCAATGGTCGCCCGGTCATCGGCTACGGGTTCAATTCAAACGGCCGCTATGGTCAGGGTGGGCTCATTCGGGAGCGCTTTGCACCCCGCCTGCTGGAAGCAGCGCCGGCATCGCTACTGGATGATGCCGGGGACAATCTCGACCCGCAACGGGCATGGGCGACAATGATGGCCAACGAAAAACCGGGCGGCCACGGCGAACGTTCGGTAGCAGTCGGCACCCTGGACATGGCGCTCTGGGATGCCTGCGCAAAAATCGCCGGCAAGCCACTGTTTCGGCTGCTGGCCGAGACGCACGGTATTCCGGCGGATCCAAGGGTCTTCGTCTACGCCGCCGGAGGCTATTACTATCCTGGCAAGGATCTTGAGGCGCTGAAGGCAGAAATGCGCAGCTATCTGGAACGCGGCTACACCGTCGTCAAGATGAAGATCGGTGGTGCACCGCTGGACGAAGACAGGCAACGCATCGAGGCCGTACTGAACGAGATCGGCAGCAGGGCACGGCTTGCGGTGGACGCAAACGGCCGCTTCGATCTGGAAACGGCGCTGGCCTATGCAAAGATGCTGGCAAACTATCCCCTGCACTGGTACGAGGAGCCGGGCGACCCGCTGGACTACCGCCTGCAGGCAGTATTGGGCCAGCACTACAGCGGCCCCATGGCCACGGGAGAAAATCTCTTCAGCCACCAGGATGCCCGCAACCTCCTGCGCTATGGCGGCCTGCGCCCCGATCGTGACATCCTGCAGTTTGACTGCGCCCTGAGCTATGGCCTGGTCGAGTATTTGCGCACCCTGGATATGCTGAAGGCACATGGGTGGTCCGCCCGCCAGTGCATACCGCACGGAGGTCACCAGATGTCACTGAATATCGCTGCCGGCCTGGGCCTGGGCGGCAACGAATCCTATCCGGACCTGTTCCAGCCCTATGGCGGCTTCCCGGACAGTGTGCGCGTCAACGATGGCTATATCACGATGCCGGAACTGCCGGGTATCGGGTTTGAAGGCAAGGCCGACCTTTACCGGGAAATGCAGACGCTGGGCTGAGCCGACCACTGATAATCAGGCCGCTTCCTCGAGCGCGGCGGCCAGAAAATCAACGAAGGTACGAACCCGTATCGAAAACTGGTAGCGCTGTGCATAGACCGCATAAATATCTGCATCCGGTGTGGTGTAGTCGGGCAATACGGCAACGAGACGGCCGTCCGCCAGATATTCCCGGATATCCCACTCGGCACGCATCAGGATGCCATGCCCATCCAGCGCCCACTTGACAGCGATCTCTCCATCGTTTGTCATCAGCGGCCCATTGATGCGAACCGACTCAACCCGACCCTGCGCCTTGCGACTGCCAGCCAGACGCCAGACGTGGTAGGCTTCATCCCCCTGCCTGATTCCAATACAGCTATGGCGGGCCAGATCATGCGGTGTCCTGGGCACCCCCCGGCGGGCCAGGTACGCCGGCGTGGCACACAACAGGCGCCGGTTGGCTGCCAGGCGCCGCGCCACCACCCGGCCATCGGGCGGCTCTCCAAACCGAATGCAGACGTCATAGGCATCTTCAGTCAGCGACGGCGGTGTCACGGACAACTGCAACTGCACCGAAACATCCGGATAGGCACCCACAAATCGTGAAATCACAGGCGCAACGTGACTACGCCCAAACCCCAGCGTGGCATTGACCCGCAACAGGCCAATCGGACGCTTTCCGGCACCACCCAGCAGGCTGCTGAGCGCATCGATCTCTTCCAGAATATGCCGCGCATGTTTCAGGTAAACCTCGCCCTCGGGCGTGAGCAACATGCGCCGGGTTGTCCGGTTGACCAGGGATACACCCGCCCGGCGTTCCATCTGGGCCAGACGCTTGCTCACAGCCGCCGGCGTCAGACCCAGCTCACGGGCGGCTGCGCTCAGGCTGCCCGCCGAGGCCAGCATGGAAAAAAAACCAAAATCTGCCGCCCGTACCGTTTCCTTCATGCCATCATCTATGAATTATCGTTAAGCATGCTATGCATATCAGGTCATTCTATCAACTGATAGTAGGGTAACAATAGATATTTCATCGCGAATATCACCCCCACTGCGCCTCCGTCCTGCATTCTGCCAACAAGGAACCCCATCATGAAAACATATCGCATTGCAACCATTCCCGGTGACGGCATCGGCAAAGAAGTCATTCCGGCTGGACGACAGCTACTGGAGGTGGTGGCACGCGCAGACGGCGGGTTTGTTTTCGATTTCGAAGACTTCGACTGGGGTGCAGACCATCACCGGGCGCACGGTGTCATGATGCCCGAAGATGGCTTGAACGAACTTCGAGACAAGGACGCCATCCTGTTCGGTTCTGCCGGAGACCAGGACATTCCGGACCATATCACGCTGTGGGGATTACGCCTGAAGATCTGCCAGGGGCTGGATCAATACGCCAATGTGCGCCCTACCCGCATCCTCCCGGGCATTGACGCACCCCTGAAGCGCTGCCAGCCCCAGGATCTCGATTGGGTCATCGTGCGTGAAAACTCGGAAGGCGAGTACTCGGGCGTCGGAGGTCGTGTCCATGGGGGCCTGCCAATGGAAACCGCGATGGATGTCTCCATCCTGACGCGGGCGGGGGTCGAACGCATCATGCGCTATGCCTTCCGGCTCGCGCAGTCACGGCCACGCCGGCACCTCACGATCATTACCAAGAGCAATGCACAACGTCATGCCATGGTCATGTGGGATGACATTGCGGCCGAGATTGCACTGGAATTTCCCGACGTGACCTGGGACAAGGAGCTGGTGGACGCGGCGACCGCCCGCATGGTCAACCGGCCTTCCTCGCTGGACACCATCGTGGCAACAAACCTGCACGCCGACATCCTCAGCGATCTGGCCGCCGCACTGGCGGGCAGTCTGGGTATCGCGCCTACCGGCAACATAGATCCGGAACGACGCGGTCCTTCCATGTTTGAACCTATCCACGGATCGGCCTTCGATATCATGAACAAGGGGCTGGCCAATCCGATCGGCACCTTCTGGTCCGTCGTGATGCTTCTGGAGCATCTGGGTGAAAACAGCGCAGCCACGCGTGTCATGCACGCCATCGAAGCCATTACCGCCGATCCGGCGCTGCATACCCGGGATCTGGGTGGAAAAGCCACCACCCGCGAAGTGACGGACGCAATCTGCGCGCTGGTTGCAGCACCGATACCGGTACAAGCGCACGACTGATGGCAGCGGCGCAGCCTCTCGAGAGTGCTGTTCACATTCAGACACAGCGGATGTACCATCAAATCATCGCTTCTGCCATCCCCATATGCAGATCGATAGAAAGGAGACCATCATGCGATCATCCAGAAAACCCCTTCCATTTCGCCGCTGGCTGCCGGGCCTGTCGTTCGCGCTGGCGCTCGCCGGCGCTCCCGGCCTGGCCACGTCCGTACAGGCGGCGCCGCAAGTCATCAAGATTGGCTGGACGACAGCCGACAGCCCATCCGATCCCTACGCGATCACCGCACATTATTTTGCCGAAGCGCTGGAAAAGAATGTGCCTGGCCATTTCAAGGTCCAATTCTATGGCGGCCATCAGCTGGGCGATGAAATGCAGATGCTCCAAGGCCTGCAGCTGGGTACGCTGGACATGGGAGTCATCACCGGCACGGTGATCGGCAACCTGATTCCTTCATACCAGCTCAATGACCTCCCCTTCCTCTACAAATCCAATGAACAGGCACACCGGGTGCTTGACGGCAAGGCCGGAGACATCCTGACCGAAGACCTCAAGGCCAAGAAAGTCACCAACCTGGGTTTTGCCGAAGCCGGCTTTCGACATGTCATCAACAACACCCGTCCCATCGCGATACCAGATGATCTCAAGGGAATTCGTCTGCGTGTCCAGCCAAGCGACATGTTCATCGACAGCTTCCGCGCCCTGGGCGCCAATCCCGTACCCCTGCCCTGGGGCGATGCATTCACAGCCGTGCAACAGGGCACGATAGACGGACTGGAAATCCCGCTGGCGGTCATCTACGCGAACAAGTTTCCTGAAGTCACCAGACACCTGTCACTCACGCGTCACAGCTACAACGCACTGGCCCTGTTGATCTCGGATCGCACCCTCGGAAAAATGGATGCCGCCACACAGGAACAGGTGCGCAAGGCGGCACGCGATGCCATCACGCGCCAGCGTGCCACCATGGCCGAGAGCGACACCGAGATCCTGGACAAGATCCGTGACGCCGGCATGCAAGTGAATGAAGTGCCCGACCTGACTATTTTCCGCGACATGGAGTCCAGCGTCTACGACAAGTACCGGGCGACGATCGGTGCGCAGGTGCTGGAGGCGGCCCTGGGCGACTGACGGGCGGACTGAAACATGCTCGACACCGTACAGCGCCGGCTGGCAAGCGCAGTGACGGCCCTGACCGTGCTGGGCGGCACCGTCATCGTGACGGTGCTGGTACTGGGCGTGTTCTATCGCTACGTGCTGCACAATGCACTGTCCTGGACGGATGAAGTTGCCATGCTCAGTTTTTCCTGGACCGTGCTGCTTGCGGCGGCGCTGCTGGTGCAGGAATCCGGCCACGTTCGGGTGGAGCTGATCGAATCAGCGCTGCCTGAGCGGGGGCTTGCCATCCTCAGGCGGCTCATTCAACTCCTGGTGCTTGCCACGGGTGCATACATGGTCTGGACAGGCTGGGATTTCATGATGATGACTGTAGGCCAGACCGCACCCGCCACCCGCTACCCCATCTGGGTGCGCAATCTGGCCTTGCCTGTGTCAGGCGTGTTGATCGTGTTTTTCAGCCTGTTGCAGCTGTCACGCCCCGCGCTGGCCGATGATGACGCCGGCCCGAAAGGACCGCCGCCGCCGTCATGAGCGTCCTGACCCTCTTTCTCGGCCTGGGATTGATCATCCTGCTGGCACTGGGTGTGCCCATCGCCTTCACGCTGTCGATATTGACACTGGGCGGGCTGTACATCACCGATACCAACCCCATCATCTTTGCACAGCAGCTGATGGCCGGCACGGACGTGAACAGCCTGCTGGCCATTCCCGGCTTCATCCTGGCGGGCGATCTGATGGGGGCCGGCGGCCTGTCACGCCGCCTGGTGCGGTTTGCTTCGGCGCTGTTCGGTCACCTGACGGGCGGCTTGAGCATTGCCACAGTGCTCGCGGGCACATTTTTCGGCGCCATTTCGGGCTCGGCGCCGGCCACCACGGCGGCGGTTGGCACCATCATGATTGATGAGCTTGAGAAAGAAGGCTACCAGCGCGAATACGCGGCAGCCCTGTCCACAGCGGTGGGACCCCTGGGCCAGCTGATACCGCCGTCCATCCCGATGGTGATCTGGGGCGTGCTGGCTGAAGAGTCCATTGCCAAGCTTTTCCTGGCTGGTGTGGTGCCCGGCCTGATAGCGGCCGGCGGCTTCATACTGGTCAGCATCTACTACGCCCGGCGCCACAATATCCAGCCCCATCGGCGTGCGACCGGGCGCGAGCTGCTGCAGGCGACACGAGAAGGCTTCTGGGCGTTGCTGGCACCCGTCATTATCCTTGGCGGCATCTATGGCGGCGTCTTCACGCCGACCGAAGCCTCCATGGTCGGCGTTGCCTACGGTCTCGTCGCCGGCACACTCATCTACCGCGAGCTGGACTGGCGTACCCTGTATGACGCCACGCAACGCAGTCTGAAGATGAGCGGCATGATTGTCTTCATCATCGCAACCGCCTACGGATACGCCTACCTGATTGCGGATGCGCAGATTCCCCAGCAAATCGTGGAAAGCCTGCTCGCGCTCACGCAAAACCCGATCGTGATATTGCTGCTTGTCAACGTGTTCCTGCTGATCCTGGGCGCGGTGATGGACAATGTTTCGGCAATGGTCATCCTGAACGGCGTATTGACAGGCATTGGCGAGATGCTGGGAATGGACCCCATTCAGCTAGGCGCCATGGTGGTGATCAACTTCGCTGTCGGGATGGTCACGCCGCCTGTCGGCTATTCCATCTTTGTCGCCTCGGCCATCAGCAAGCTGAAGATCGAAGATATCGCCTGGCGTCTCGGGCCTTTCATGCTGGTCCTCACAACGGTCATCCTGCTCGTGACCTATGTCCCTGCCATCACCACCTGGCTTCCCGGGCTGATGGGCTGAACGCCATGCTGGAGAGAAACCATGACCGAACAACGAAACGAAGCAAACATCCCGGACATCCCCGGACCAGTGGAGCACCCTGCCCGCCCCGGGCTGCGCCTGCCCGCAGGCAGCTGCGACACTCATGCGCACATCTTCGGCCCCGCCCAGGATTATCCATACAGTCCCACACGTGAATACACGCCGCCGGACGCCTCACTGCAACGCTATGCCGGGCTGCTGCTGCACCTGGGTTTCGAGCGCGCCGTGCTGGTTCAACCCAGCGTCTATGGCACTGACAATCGTCGCCTGCTGGACGCCCTCCGGGATGTAGCGCATGACAGCCTGGGCATTCGGTGGCGTGGCATTGCGGTCACCAGCACAGCCGTGGCAGACGATACCCTGCAAGCCTGGCATGCACTCGGCGTGCGCGGCCTGCGCCTGAACCTGGTATTCCAGGGTGCAGAGGTCGATTTCAGTCAGGCGCGTGAGCTGGCCAGTCGCATCGAGCCTCTGGGGTGGCATTTGCAATTTCTAATCGACATCAGCAGCTTCGGTGACTTTGCCCGACACCTGTCCGAGCTGCCCGTAGCTGTAGTGATCGATCATATGGGACATTTCGATGCGCGGCTGGGCACCGGACATCCGGCATTTCGTGATCTGATTGCGCTGCTGAAGGAAGGCCGCTGCTGGGTGAAGCTGAGCGGCCCCAATCGTACAAGCGCCCTTGACCGCGTTCCGTTTGATGATGTGCAGCCCATCGCCCGTGAATTGCTGGCGGCAGCGCCCGAACGCATGGTTTTTGGCACGGACTGGCCGCATGTTCGCCTGCGCACATCCATGCCCGATGATGGCGCACTGGTCGATGAGCTGGGACGCTGGACAAACGGTGATGCGGTTCTGCTGAAGCAGGTACTGGTGGACAATCCCGCAGAACTCTATGGATTCTGATGCGTGCCGGCCCGGCGGATAAGGCGGGCTGAGGTCAGGCTCATTCTGGACGCAGCTTGTGCTTTAGTACTCCAAGCAGTACCATTTGCTGAAATCTAGTACTTTTAATGAAACTTGACAATGAACAATACCGTGACAGCTGCCGAAATCAAGCGACGCGGCATGGCTGCCATTGAAGAAAAGCTTCGAGACGGGCCCGTCCGAATCTTCAAGCACAATCGTCCCGCCGCCGTGATCCTCTCTGAAGATGAGTATCAACGCCTGCTTGGTAAGCAACCGCAAACGCGAGGAATGAGTGCGCTGAGCTGGTTGATGTCCCAGCCAACCGCTGGCACGCGCGACAAGACCGACATAGATGAATCCCTGGCCGAAGAGCGCGCCTGGTGATCATCTTCCTTGATACGTGCGCCCTCATATACCTGATTGAGGGCAAGACAACACTCGTTGATCGAGTCCGATCAAAAATAGCTGAAACGGTCCGGGCGCATCCTGGTTCAGAAGTTGCCGTCAGCCGTTTGACCTGGTTGGAGGTCCGTGTGAAACCGCTGAAAACCAAGAACCATTCGACGCTGGCTTTGTATGATGAATTTTTTGCACAACGCGACTTGATATGGGTGGAGTTAACCCGTGATGTGGTCGAGCTGGCAACCGTAGTGCGTGCCCGGCATGGTTTACGCACCCCGGAGGCCTTGCAGGCAGCCAGTTGCTTGCAGCTTGGTCAGGGTCATCTGTTTTTTACGGGCGATACCGCATTCCGCAAGGTCGCAGGCCTGAATGTTGTTGTATTGTCTTGAGCGCAGCTCGGATGGCATGCATCTTTTCAGGCAGGGAGAGGCCCGCATGCAACCCCTCAATCCCGAACGCATCTTCCAGACCGCGACGGCCTTCTGGCAATCCCGGGTACTGCTGACAGCCGTCCGGCTTGGCGTGTTTACACGCCTCAGCCAGGGGACGATGACAGGCGCGGAACTTGCTGCGGCCCTTAACCTTGAGCCCGCCGGCACACGCGATTTTATGGATACCCTCGTCGCAATGCGATTTCTGGATCGCGATGGTGACGGATCAGGTGCGCGCTATCGCAACACACCCGAAGCAGTCCTGTATCTGGATGAGCACAATCCACAGAACGTCACGGCTTTTCTGAAAATGCTCGATGCGCGCGAATACCCCGCCTGGGTCGGCCTGGAAGAAACGCTCAGGACCGGTCGGCCGCAAGGCACCACCGCCGAAGATGGCCAGACGCTCTACGACACCCTGTACGCCGACCCCGGACAGCTGGAGCAATTTCTTGACGGCATGAGCGCAATCCAGAAGCAGAACTTCATACTGCTGGCCGAGCGCTTCGACTTTGGACGCTACCAGACGCTATGCGACGTTGGCGGCGCATTGGCGCTGCTATCGCGAACCATCGCAGCGCGACACCCGCACATACACTGCATCAGCCTGGATCTTCCCCAGGTACAAGCGCTGGCGGCCCGCCATATCGCCGCCGACGGCCTGTCCGGGCGGGTTGTTACAGCCAGCGGTGATTTTCTTCAGGAGCTGCTGCCGCGCGCCGATATCGTCATCATGAGCAACATCCTGCACAACTGGGGGCTTGAACAAAAGAAGCTCCTCGTGCGCAAGGCTTTTGATGCCGTGCTGCGTATTCCGATGATTGTGACCACCGATTCCGGTGATCGTGACCAGTCATTCTTTTAAATCTGATTTTTCCGATTCCGACATCGTGACCAGCCATTCCGGCATCGTGACCATCGA
>Ga0265293_10003893_pt1 | contig 27139 bp, 39 predicted proteins | sample Munlanlewell138R_FD_192505 | JGI IMG/M metagenome (GOLD analysis project Ga0265293, IMG submission 192505) | Leachate microbial communities from a municipal landfill in Southern Ontario, Canada - Leachate well 138R | ecosystem: Engineered > Solid waste > Landfill > Unclassified | place: Canada...
AGGCATGGCGACCCGGCAAGCCCCATGCGCATACATGGGATGGTTTCTATAACGCCGCTGTGAGGTTCTACGATGATCCGAAAAACTAGGGCCTTGTGGGATTTGATGCACAAAGGCCGCATGGTGGCGAACCCCGCCGCGTGGAAGAATGGGCAGATTCAGGCCAGCATGATCGTGGCGCTTATTTGGGCCGCTGTCCAGGGCGCCAAAGCGTTTGGCTATGACGTGCCTATCGGCTCCGAGACGGTTGACGCCGTGGCTGTTGGCCTGCTTGCTCTGGTCAACTGGGTGCTCACACTGGCAACCACCGACAAGGTGGGATTGCAGCCCAAGCATAAGCCTGAGCCATCACAAGACGCCTGAATCAATCGTGATCGACGGCGCCACAATTACATTGGAGTGCAAGCTATGAACTGGACAATGATTATCTCAGTAGCGCGTTTCTTGATCTGGCTGGCTCTCAATATCCGCACCTTGGTGCTGGAAGCCGAAGAGAACCTCCCTGAAGCCGGGCAAGGGTCGCGCAAGTTCGCCGCCGTGAAAGAGGCCGTCATGATGGTGGCGTCGATCATGGGTATCGCCAAGACAGCTCTGGACGCTATCGCGCCCCAGGTTGATGCCAAGATCAATCAGGCGGTGGCTGAGGAGATTAACGCCAAATGAGCAATCCTGTTGGCAGGCCATCCCTGCTTACTGACGAGCTTCGAGAGAAAGCCAGGGAGTATATTTTCCGTTACGAAGAGCAGGGCGATGTTATCCCGTCCGCTGCTGGCCTTGCCTGCTGGCTGGGAGTTTCAAAGTCCACGGTCTACCTGCACGGCGCTCAATGCCCGGAGTTTTCGGACACGCTCAATGCAATTCAGGCAAAACAGGAGACGGTTACCCTCAACCGAGGCATGACCGGGCAATTCAACGCCACCATTGCAAAACTTGTCCTGGCCAACCACGGGTACTCCGACAAGCAGGCTGTTGACCTGTCCAGTTCGGACGGGTCGATGACCCCCACGCGCATCGAGCTGGTAGCGCCGGATGACCAAAACAGCGCGCATTGAGCTGCCGCCAAAACTGATCCCCCTCTTCAGCAAGCCCCGTGGATATTATCGGTATCGCGTGGCTTATGGTGGTCGGGGTTCCGGCAAGTCGTTTACCTTTGCGCTGATGGCCGCTGTGTGGGGCTACGTCGAGCCGCTCCGCATCCTTTGCACCCGCGAGATGCAGAATTCCATCAAAGAATCCTTTCACGCTGAGATCAAGAACGCTATCCAGTCGATACCGTGGCTGGAAGAGTCCTATGATGTGGGCGTCGATTACATTCGGGGCAAGAACGGCACGGAGTTTATTTTCCGGGGGCTGCGCCACAACATGAGTAGCATTAAGTCAATGGCTCAGATCGACCTGTGCATTGTTGAAGAAGCCTCTGATGTTCCTGCGGCCTCATGGGAATCGTTATTGCCGACAATCCGCGCTCCAAAGTCTGAATTTTGGATAGTCTATAACCCTAGAAAGCCCACTGATCCTGTCGATGTTATGTTCAGAGGAAGCGAGCCTCCACCTCGATCTATGGTCATAGAGCAGTCATGGAAAGACAACCCGTGGTTCCCGCCCGAGCTGGAAGAGCAGCGGATTCATGCGCAGAAAATCATGGACGACGCGCTGTACCGGCACATTTGGGAGGGCGAGTATTACGAACAGTCAGATGCCCAGGTGCTCAAAGGCAAGTACCGGGTTGACGAGTTCGAGGCGAACTCGACATGGCAGGGTCCGTACTACGGGCTTGACCACGGGTTCAGCGTTGACCCTATGGCCGCGCTGCGCTGCTGGATACACGATGACCGGATATGGGTTGACTACGAGGCCGGCAAGGTCGGGCTTGAGCTGGACGCCACGGCAGATCACGTTATCCGGCATGTGCCAGGCATTGCCGAACACGTTATCCGGGCCGACAACGCAAGGCCCGAAGCCAACAGCTATCTGCGCAGGCACGGGCTGCCAAAAATAACCGCTGTCGAAAAGGGCAAGGGAAGCGTCGAGGATGGTATTCAGTTCATCCGGTCGTTTCGTGAGGTGGTTATTCATCCGCGCTGCAAAAATGTGATTAGCGAGGCGCGGCTGTACAGCTACAAAACGGACCGCCTTTCCGGTGACGTGATGCCAGACCTTGTGGATGCAAACAACCACTGGATTGACGCGCTCCGGTACGCGCTTGAGCCAATCATGAAGCGTCGCGACATGCCCATGGTACAATTCAAAATGTGACACACCAACCAGGACAAAAGCCATGCCAGTCGACATTGAGCATCCCGATTACGCGTACATGAAACCCATCGTTCGGCTGGTGCGCGATTGCTCCGAGGGCGACCCCGCCGTGAAGCTGCGCCGCGAGGTTTATTTGCCTGCTGACTTTGCCAGGCAGGCGAATGGCGAATACAGCGACCACTACCTGTCGTATCTGGCCAGGGCCTATTTCCTGGGGGTGACCAGCCGCACAAAAGAGGCGCTGGTGGGCATGGTGTTCCGCAAGCCGCCGACAAAAGAGATCCCGCCCGCTATCGAGACGCTGCTCGAAGACATTGACGGCGCCGGGCGTTCGCTGGATCAGATCAGCAAGGAAATGGTGGGCGACCTGTTGGAAACGGGGAAATACTACCTGCTGGTGGACTTCCCTCAAGCGGAGCCGGGCATTGATGCCGAGGCGGAATCCCGCATGGGCCTGCGCCCCACCATTGCGCCATACCCTTTCGAATCGCTCATAAACTGGCGTTTCGAGGCCCTGGGAGGCAAGCAACGACTAACTTTGGCGGTGCTACGCGAGTCCGTGGAAAACACCGACGACGAATTCTCCCACGACGCCGAAGACCGTTACCGCGTGCTGCGCTTGCGTGATGGCGTCTACACGCAGCAGGTCTATGACGACTCCGGTATTCCGATCACCGAAGAGTACGCGCCGCGCATGGCCGGGGGTGCGACGTTTGACCACATCCCGCTGCACATCGTTGGCGCCAAGTCCAACCTGCCAGGCAAAGACATGCCGCCGATGTACGACATCGCCCGTACCAACATCGCGCACTACCAGTCCACGGCCAACGTCAAAGAAAGCGGCTATATTGGCACCCAGCCCATGCTGCATGTTGATGTTGGCGAAACCACGCTCGACGAATGGAAGCTGCACAACCCTGGGCCGCTGTCGTTCGGTAACCGTAACGGCCTGACGACCAAAGGCGGCAAGCTGGAAGTGGTGCAGGCAGAAGCGACAGACTACAACATGACAACGATGGACAAGGAAGAAACCCAAATGGTCATGCTTGGGGCGCGCCTGGTGCAACGTGGCGGGCAGACTGAAACCGCCGAGGCTGCCAGGATCGAAGCCAGCGCCGAAGCGTCAGTGCTGGAAGTGGTGGTTGGTAATGCCAGCGAGTGCATCGAGGCCGCGCTCGAGGACGTGGCGCGGTTCCTGGGCGTTGATCCCGATGGCGTGTTTTATTCGCTCAACGCCTCTTTCTGGGAGTCCCAGCTATCCGCGCAAGACCTGCAAGCGGTCATGCAAGCACGGCAGGGCGGCACTATCGGCGGGCGCGACGTGCTGTACATGATCCGCAATGGCCGTATCCAGCTTGACCCTGAGCGCACAGATGACCAGATACTGGAAGAGTCGGCCAGCGACTCCCTGGATGTTGGTGGTGCGCAGGATTTGCAATAAGCAACCCATACGCTTATACTTTTTCGCAATAAGGGCGGGTGTCCTTATAACCTATTGGCAGGCCGCCAATACCGGAGAGGTGCAAGCAATGCCATTTGAGATCGAGAAAGACGGCAAGACGATCAAGGTGTGGACGGCTGAGGAAGTCGAAGCCGAAGTCAAGGGCCTGAAAGTCACCAACGAAAACCTCAAAGCTGAAAAGCAAGAGGCGCTGGACAAGGCCAAAGAGGCCAAAGAGCAAGTCCGCGAAGCCGAAGAGGCGAAAGCCAAGGCTGAGGGCGACAACGAGACATTGCGCCGTATCGCTGAAGAGCGCGAAGGCGAAAAGCGTCAGGCAGTCGAGGAGGAGCGCAAGAAGTTTTCCGACCTGCTGGCCATGACGAAAAAGGAAAAGATCGACAACTTTTTGACCAAGATTCTGGACGATGTGAAAACGGCAGACGACACCGCCCGAAAGCATCTCCGCAAGCTGATCAGATCAGACTACGAGTTTGATTTTGATCTGGACAAGGGCGAGTTTAAGGTTACCGGTGAAGGCGTTACCAATGCCGATGACCTCAAGAAAGTGCTGTCAGAAAGCGGCGAGTACAAGCGTTATCTGGCAGGATCAGGTGCTACCGGTGGAGGTGCTACCGGCAGCAAACCCTCGGGCGCAGGGACAAAGAAGTTCAACGAATACAGCGGTTCGGAATTGTCGGCTATCCGCAGGGAGAACCCGCAAGAATACGAACGGCTGAAAACCGAATTCTATCGCCCCGAGGTGTAAATTATGGCTACTGTACAGCTTTCCGACATCATTGATGTTACCGTTTTCCAGGACTTGCCCGCCGTCAACTCTCCCGAGAGGACCGCGTTCTTCCAGTCCGGCGTTGTGACCCGCAGCGGTTTGCTTGACTCCATTGCAACCCAACCCGGCAAAATGGCGGAGCTGCCCTTCTGGAAGGATCTGGCCGCGACCGATGCGCCCAACCTGTCCACTGACGATCCCACCGACATTGCTACCCCGAAGAATGTTGTGCAGGGCGAACAGATTGCCCGCAAGGCGTTTCTCAACCAGGGCTGGTCAGCGTCTGATCTGGCGTCTGAAATCGCCATGGGTGCCAAGGCAATGGAGCATATCCGTGCCCGCACCGATGCATACTGGACCCGTCAATGGCAGCGCCGTCTGATTGCTACCTGCAACGGCATCCTGGCTGACAACGTGGCCAACGACTCCGGCGACATGGTGTACGACGCTTCGCTGTCAACCGCCACATCGACCAGTGTGTTTACCCGTCAGAATTTCACCAGCGCCGCCTTCACCCTGGGCGATGCGTATGACCAGCTTGCAGCCATCGCGGTGCATAGCGTGGTCTACAAGCGCATGGTGGACAACGACGATATCGACTTCATCCCTGACAGCCAAGGCAACATGACCATCCCGACTTTCCTCGGCAACCGCATTATCGTTGACGATGGGATGCCCGTTGACCTGAATGGCTCTGGTGACACGATCTACACCAGCGTCATCTTTGGCCAGGGCGCGATTGGTTACGGCGAGGGTAACCCGCTGGTGCCCGTCGAGATCGAGCGCAAAGCTGCACAGGGCGAAGGCGCCGGTATCGAAACTCTGTGGACCCGCAAAACCTGGTTGCTGCATCCTTTTGGATTCCAGGCTGTGGCCACCGCTGGTTCCTCGCCGGTACCTGCCGGCAACAGCTACTCGCTGGCAGAACTGGCCTTGGCGGGGACTTGGGATCGGGTTGTGGAGCGGAAAAGCGTTCAGATATGCTTTTTGAAAACCAACTGATGGCCTGCAAAGCCTGAACGGAAAGGCCCGCTTTATGCGGGCTTTTTTGTGATAATATGTGACAGCGCACAAGGAGCATTGCCATGACCCCCAGCCAAAAAGAACTTGTCGAAACTTTCCCGCGCTTTGATTCAAAAGGCCGGCGAATCGACAACCTGCCAGAAGGCCAAGCACCAACCTTTACCGTTGAGGATCTTCCCGAACCTGTGCCGGTGCAGCGTCGCAAGCCCAAGCAGCGCACCCCGAGATTCTGAGATGCGTATCGCATTCAGCGACAAGACGCACCCCGCCCTGAAGCTGCTGATCCAGGCCGCGAAAGATCAGGGCCACGAAGTGGTAGGCAGCGACCCGGATGTGTTTATTTGCCGAGGCTGGCGAGAACAGCACCGCGCCATGGCCGCCCCGCATGGTTGCCCCGTCATTGTTGTCGAGTGGGGCTGGTTTGATCGCGTCAACAACAAAGAGCAATCGTATCGGGGCCACTGGCAATTATCGCTTGGCGGCCTGAACAAAATACCGCCGCCCGGCGACTATCCGCCTGACCGGTTTGCGGCTACCGGGCTTGAAATAAAGCACAGGGCGCCGAACCCGGGCGGCTATGTCCTGCTGTGCGGCCAGTTGCATTTTGACGCGGCAGTGCACGGCGTTGATTACATCGGCTGGCTGACCCGCACCATGACAAAGTTGCGCAGCGAAGGCGAGAATGTTGTGTACCGCCCGCACCCCCAGGGCGGCGTCAAGCTGGACTGGAAGCATATCAATACAGGCCCGGTTGACGCGGCGCTGGCCGGGGCAAAGTACCTTGTGACCTACAACAGCAATATCGGCCATGAGGCGTTGTTGGCCGGTGTGCCTGTGCTGTGCGACTCGTGCGCGCCGTATGCGGATCTGGCCGGCAAGCGATGCCCGAGCAAAGGCAAGCGGCTGGAATACTTTTCCCGGGCGGCATACGGCCAGTGGAAAATGGACGAATTCGCGGAAGGCTTGCAACACACTCTGGCGCGCTTATGACTGACTACAAGATCGTGAGTTATGCCACCGAAGGCAGCATCTACGAGACATGCATTGCCCAGCAAAGCGCGCTGTACGGCAGCCGGTATATCGGCTTGGTTTATCCTGACCAAGGCTCATGGGAAGCCAACACCAAACTGAAACCACGGGCTATACGCGAGGCGCTGGGAGATTGCGATACTGTGCTGTGGATCGATGCAGACTGCACTATTGATGCACCGCACAATGCGCCGGCTGGCGAATGGGATGTGGGCGTTATCGAAAACCGTCACCCGCTGCACAAAAACAGGATCAGCGCGGGTTTTATCCTGTTCCGCAATACCCGGGGGTCCCGGGCATTTTTGGATCAATGGGATGCTTGCGCGAAGCACACGCGGGTGGATCACACAGCTCTGACGACGACGATCAAACGAATGCAGGGTAAGGTCAAGATTGCCAACGTCACCAAATGGCTCGATGGCCGCCACACGATCAATGCACTATTGCCGGAGCGCGGCGAATATGCTGGCTAAGACGCGGAGCGGAAAACGGGCGGGGCAGTTGCAGTCAGAGCTGGACGCGATGGTTGCGGAGTTTGCCGGCGCGACCAGTTACCTTGAAGTCGGGGCGCGCTACGGCGATACGCTGTGGGACGTTGCGCAGGCGCTTGCGCCGGGCGCGAAGATTGCGGTGGTGGATATGCCCGGGGACGTTTGGGGCAACCACGACGCTGGGCCGGTGCTGGCTGGGGTGTGTGCAGAATTGCGCGCCATGGGCCACACGGTAGAATTGATTATCGGTGACAGCCGCAACCCTGCCGTTATCGAGCGCGCCCGGGGCGTGTATGACGCCTGCCTGATCGACGCAGACCACCGCTACGAAGGCGTCAAGGCCGACTGGCTGGCATACGGCCCCATGTGCAAGCGGGTAGCGTTTCACGATATTGTTGGCCATGGCCAGCGGTGCGGCCCGGGGGCGTATGTCGAGGTGCCTAAATTGTGGGCGGAAATCAAAAAGCCGGGCGACTTGGAGATCGTTTCGCCGGGGTCTAAAATGGGCATAGGAATCACGAGGGGTGGCGCGGAATGAAGTTTACAGAGTGGGGAAGCAAGCGCCAAAAATCGTGGTATCGGCAGATGCGGCGGAAGGAGCGCAAAGAATACCAAGACCGTAATAATATAGGCTGGGATCTTAATGCGCTCTTCCCCACAGCATGGTGGTCATTCCAGCCCGATCACCTCTACGCTGATGTCGATAAGACTGTGCCTGCTACCATCGGCGGCGGCATCGCATCCTTCGACGACCTTAGCGGCAACGGCGTCACTGGCCCACAGCCTGTCAGCACGGCAAGGCCGATACTGGGTAGGGTGCCGAGGACTGGGCGGCGGAATGCGATACTGGGAACAGAGTCTCCAGAGACATGGAACCAATCGGGTACAGGAGCGTGTAGCGTAGGGGAAAAAGACCCGGAAGGGTTCTCTCTTTTAACGATCACAGAGGCGGGCATTTCATCGGTCATCTCCCCTCATACACAGTACCCAATGGGCCAAGCTAATGCTAATACAGGGGAAATAACCCTCATACGCAGTTATGAGGTGCGCGCAATTGGAAATACACGGTATCTCCGTATAGGCAATGTTGCTGGCAGCGTAGTTTTTGATCTACAAGCCGGAACAGTGGTGTACCAGGGCGCGCAAGTATTTTATGTAGACATCCTTCCTCTACAGAACGGGGCATATCGAGTTGAAACCCGAGTGACAACAACAGATACTAGTAATTCAGGACTGCTGCAACACTTTAATTGGTCCCCCAACTGGGTATCGGGCACTTATTTGTCCGACGAAGATCAAGTCGGCTCTGAGTTATATGTGCGTAATCCAGTCTACTGGATAGAAAATTCCCTCAACTACTCTGACCCGGTGCCATACCAGCGCGTCACCACTGCCTACGACGTAACCGAGGCAGGTGTCCCCAGCGTCTACTACGCCCGCTACGACAGCGCCGATGACGTGCTCCCGCACAACGCCACACTCCCCGCCATCACTGACGGCACGGTGATCCTTATCGGCAGGAATGGCATATGGATCGACGAGGGCTACAGCTTTGCTGGCGGTAACTGGAGCTTTGGCCCCACAACGTACGCCAACGGCCCTGATGGCATCATCGGTGTAGCGGGTGACATGCTCGACCTTGTTGTGCTGGATCGTCCGCTGACTGCTGATGAGCGGGACAGGGTGGTGGCTTATGGCGTCAAGAGGGGGAGTGCGGGGCTGATTACGATTGGGCCGGAGGAGAAGCAAAACTACCTGTTCCCTGGAGCTCCTGGGATGGCTGAATACATCTCAGGGGGTGATTATTTCCGCATTGAACGATCTGGATCATCAATAGGGATGGTGTCCTATGAGATTGAACCGACACCTGCACTGTACTTGGCACAATATGAGTGGCTGTCTGGGGCAGGTTTAGGCGTAAGGAATAACGCTTCTGTTATGTCTGGATACGAAGTCGATACTGTAGACCCTCTAAGAAATGTCGTTCTTTCTATTGCCCCTGGGCCTCTGCGGTTCTACCACGGCGGCACTCCGACGGAATCCACATTACGAGTAATCACCCTCCGCCGCCTTATCCTGCCCGGAGAGACGCCATGACCCAAATACACCGCACCCTCCTGATCGTCACAACCTACCGGGACGCAGCCCTCCAACTGATCGTAGCCGCAGCAGGCGAAGGGCAGGCCGGGATGCTACAGACGCCTGTGCAGACCAGCGCCACGTATGACGAGGAAGGCAACGAGCTGACGCCCTCCGAAGATGAGCACGGGGAACATCCTCGAACCCTTCGCCGCCCTTCTGCCGCTCGATGAGTGGGACGGGGAGCAGTACGTCCGCACCCGAGAGCCAGACTACGAGGCCATCATCGCTGCATCAGGCGGAGCAGTTACGCAAGAGCAGCTGGAGCCGATATTGGCGGCAGCCGTTATCACCACTGAGGAGTGGAAAATCACACTAAACAATTTAGGACTATCAATATGAGAACTTTAGTGTTTTCGCTTTTTGCCGTTATAGCTTTCACTGGATGCGCCTCGGGCTGGGAAGGCATGACCCCCGAGCAGCGACGCATCTACAACACAGGACCGTTCCAGCCGGAGTGCCTTTTCGACGAGATGGGAGACCCGCACCGAGACCGCTGCAACGACTTCCGGCTGATAAACCACAAGTCGTACAACACATGGGGAGGCATGAGACTGGCAACCGGCGAAGGGTTCTTCTATCGCCCCACAAAGCCCGGACCCATGCCTTCCAACATCAGCATACCGGATGGCCTCAAGATCCACTGGTACAGCCGCGTGAGCGCGACCGAGGCGGCTTGCTTTCAGCTCATGAAGCGCACCAATCCGCGACCCGAGTTCTATCCGACCGCCTGCTATGATCCGATCTTCAAAGAGGCGCACGTCACGCGAGGCGACTGGGTGGCTCTCCAGCACGAGCTGCGCCACCACAAAGAAGGCCGGTTCCACGATTAAAACAGACAGAAGAGGGCGACATGATCGGCTACGCAACAGAAGCAGAATTGACAGCATATGCAACTGCCAGGGGCTACACTCTGACAGGCACGGCGGCAGTTAATTTAACCAGGGCGCTCGACTGGCTGGAATCGAACGCCTTTGCAGGCTACAAAACCGATCCGGAGCAGACTTTAGAGTTTCCCCGTAACGGTGACACCGATGTGCCCGAGAAGATCAAGCAGGCGCAGCTGGCGGCGGCCATGCTGGTGGATCAGGGCGTTGACCTGATGGCGCCGATAGGCCCGAAGGTGACGCAGGAAACCGTGTTCGGCGCGGTGTCTGTGTCGTACTCGGACCGGGGCAGCGTGGTGACCCTGTATCCGCAACTGCTGGCCCTGTTGCGGGACTACCTGGGTGCGGGCGCCGGCTCAACATTTGGAGTGATCCGTGGCTGATCTTTATACGCGTATGCGCGGCACGGCCACGCGCTTGCTGGACAAGTACGGCCAGGGCTCCGTGGCGTATATCCAGCCGGGCGCAGTGAGCGGCCCAGGGTACGCCCCGGTGGTTGGTACGCCTACCACGCACACGCTGGACGCGACCGTGGACGGGGTGGCTCAGCAGTATGTTGACGGCACCACGATCCTGGCCACTGATCTGATGGTCATGTGTTCGGTGTTCGGCGCAGAGCCGACCGTTGCCGGCCATTTGACCATTGACGGGCGCACATTGCAGATTGTCCGGGTTGACCGGGTGCCAGCGGCTGGGACCGTTATCGTGTGGCGGTTGTTTGTTAGGGCTTGACATAGGCGCAATAAGCGTCTAAATTGTGTGCATACCGGGGTGAGAGCCGGGGCAGTGCAAGTAGGGACCAAAGAGCATCTTATTCTTTCCGGCGGGTACCTACCCCCTCTCTCATGCCGGACTGAGTGAGATGCTTTTTTGTGCCTGTTTATTTATGGCACGGCATGGCGAGGCAAGGCAAGGCAAGGGCGCATAAGCGCACAATTAAATGAGAGAGGAAAATATCATGTTGAACACAATTAAAATTCGTATCGTTGGCACACGGCCATTATTGTTGCACTCAGACAAGTTTGCAGATCCTTTGAACCCTCTGACAAAGGCTCACAAGGAGATGACAAGCAAGCGCAAAAAGACAGACGAGGATCACGAGGCTATCGCAAAATCAGAATGGATGGGCGGTCTTTATATTGATGAAAAAGGCCCGTATCTGCCGGGGGTAAACATCGAGGCGTCAATGATCGGTGGCGGCAAGCTGTCAAAGCTGGGCACTCAGCTTAAGCGGTCTGTCGAAGTGCTTGACGAAAAATGCTACCTTGAGTATGACGGCCCAAAAGGATTGCAGGCGCTATGGGATGCAGGATTCTACGACGCTCGAAGCGTCAAGGTTCAGCAGGCCCGACTGATGCGCTACCGGCCAATGTTTCGCCAGTGGGCGGCAGTGTGTGAAATTGCATACGACCCCCAAACCATCAACAAGGAACAGGTTATAAAGTGCCTTGAGGACGGCGGGATGTATTGCGGGGTTGGCGACTATCGGCCAAAATTTGGAAGGTTCACTGTCGAGGAGATCAAGTAATGATTCCATCGAAAAAAGAAGAAAAAGCCGTTCCGCCATGGCTGCAAAGAGCATCGATGATGTTCGACAAAGACACTCACCAAGACGGTGATATGCTTTCTCACTCATGGATCAGGTTTGCTCTTGATGTTCCCGAGCCAAAGAAGCTGGCGGACGTGGAGGACATTCAGTGGATGATGCTTACGCGGTTCGATGCGTTCAGGGACTGGTTGCTGGTTGACCGAAAGATCGCACTGCAAAGCGTAAGAGGCCAGGGATACCGGATAATCCCGCCATCCGAGCAAGCCAGGATAGCAGTAGAAGAAGCCATGAAAATGGTCAAAAAGGGCCTTGAGAAAGGCGACAAGCTGATGGTCAACACTCGGACCAATGAGCTTTCATCGGACGAGGCGAAGCTACACACTGACGCCCATATCAGGCTTTGCGGAATTGGCGACATGATGCGCCGTCAGAAAAAAGATGTTTTTAGGCTGTTTTTACACGGACCCGAATAACAAAGAAGCCGATGCACCCCAGCCCGCCTAGCGCGGGCTTTTCTTTGCTATACTGGCGCCATATGCCAAACCTGACCCGCACAACCACAGCCGCCGAACGCGCCATGCTCCGTGCATGGCGTCAGGTGTTGGCTGACGTGCGGGATTCGGTCACGCTCAACGAGCTGGCACGGGCCATCGATACGGGCGACATTAACGCGGCCATCCGGCTGTTACAGCTTGACGAAGCCACCTGGCGACCCGTCGAGGAAGCCATACGCCAAAGCTACATCACGGGCGGCACGGTTGGTGCGTCACAGGTGGGCGCAGTACCGATAGCGTCTGGCACCCTGGTGGCGCGGTTCAATGTCCGCAACCCCAGGGCTGAACGCTGGCTGACCCAAGAGTCCAGCCGCAAGATCACTGAGATTGTCGCAGAGCAACGCGCCATGGTGCGCGAGCGGCTGACAGCAGGCATGGCCGCCGGGCGTAACCCGCGCTCCAGTGCGCTCGACCTGGTGGGCCGGATCGACACCACTACCCGAGTCCGGCGCGGCGGTTACATCGGCATGACCAGCCGGCAGGCGGGATGGGTGGCTGACGCCCGCGACCAACTGGATAACCTGGACCCGGCGTATCTCAACCGCGCGCTACGGGACCGGCGCTTTGACTCTACCGTGGCCCGGGCCATCCGCACAGGCAAGCCACTGACCCAAGCGCAGATCGACGCGGCCATCACGCAGCTACAAAACCGCACCCTCAACTACCGGGCGGAAGTCATTGCCCGCACGGAATCGCTGAATGCTTTACGCGCCGGCCAGCACGAATCTATCCTCCAGGCCATCGAGACTGGCGAAGTCGATACCGCCAACACATACCACGAATGGGACGCCAGTGGCGACAGCCGCACAAGGCCTACCCATGCCCAAGCCGAGGGCCAGCGCGTAGCGATTGATCAGCCGTTCCTGGTGGGCGGTTACCGGCTGATGTACCCTGGCGATTCCAGCTTGGGCGCAGCGGCGTCCGAAACCATACAATGCCGCTGCCGCGAAAAGGTCGTCATAGACTTTGCCGGGCAGGCGCGGAAGGAGATATTGGGGTTTGGCTAGCTTCGAACAACAAGTCGCAAACTGGTCACGGCAAGTGGCCACCATGCAAATGGCGGCGTTCCGCGAGGCCAGCCAATCGCTGATTGAGGAAGCGCAGGTTCCCCGCGCCAAAGGCGGTAAGATGCCAGTGGATACCGGGTTTCTGCGCAACTCAGGGCAAGCGGCCATCAATAAGGTTCCCAGCGGTCAGGGCGCCTTCGATGCCGTGCCCCTGGTGCTGATCCGCGTGCAGCCCGGGGATAGAATGGTGTTTGGGTGGACCGCGAACTATGCGGTTTATATGGAGGCGCGCTACGCCTTTATGCGCTCCGCTGCGATGGACTGGCAGGGGCATGTTGATCGGGCAGCGAGGAAGGTATCTGTATGACAACCAATAGCCAAATCAAAACCGCCTTTTTCGCCCGGCTGGCCACCATTTCCGGGGGCTACACCATCGCATGGCCTGGCGTTAATTTCACCCCGCCCGGTTCCGGCGCATGGCTGGAAGCCTCTCATTTCCCGATTGCCCCGCTGGATGAGGGGCTGGCCAACGATTCCAGCACCGTGCCCAGGGGCATTTTTCAAGTCTCTTGCGTCACGCGCCCCGGGCTTGGCACTGCCGCCATCGACACTGCCGCCCAGGCTGTCATAGCCCTGTTCCCAAAGGGGCGGGTGCTGTCCGGCTCCGTCCGGGTGGTGCGCGCCCCTTATTCATTCGAGGCCGCCTCACCGTCTGGCGACAAGATCGAGATTGCGGTTACGGTTGAATATAGCGGATAGTTATAACCATCCTTCCTTTTATAACGAAAAGCGCCTAAAATTGCAGGTGGATGACTTGACATGTCACTTAATGCATTTTTAGGAGGTCGCTATGACCGTTATTACCAGTACAGGTACCAAGTTCTCCGTTGTGCGGGGCGCCCCCGCCACCGTTGACGCGGCGGGCTTCGGCGCGCTGAGCTTTGTTGAGGTTGGCGAAGTCACCGACCTTCCCGAGTATGGCCCCACCGTTCAGGTGGTAGAACACAACCCCCTGGCAACCGGCGTCACTGAAAAGTACAAGGGCTTTATCAACTACGGTAGTCAGTCTGTCGGTTTGGGCTGGGACGTTGCCGATGCCGGGCAAGCCATCCTGTCCGCTGGCGTAACCGGCGCAGGCCAGAACGATCCGCACAGCGTCAAGATTGAGTATCAAGACGGCTCGCTTGATTATTACGTCTGCGGAATCTTCAGCTACACCAAGAACCCTGGCTCTGCCAACCAGATTGTCGGCTCGACTGTTCAAGTCGAGATTAACAGCGTGGTCGTCAACGTGCCCGCTGGTTCCGGCTCCTAATCTCATCTCCGTGAGTCTTGGCCGCCTTCGGGCGGTCTTTTTTTTGGTTATAAGAAAGTGCGCCGTTATGCCATAATGCGTGGTCGGCTACCCTGGCGCAGGGGAAAAGCGGGACTCATCCAACCGCCTGCCGGCACCTCTTACAGGATGCATAGCGAGGCATGATATGAATATCTTGAAGCAGTTTGACACGGTATCAGTGAGCGAAGACGGCGCATGGTTGCACTTGTGCCCTCCTGGTAGTGATGATCCGGCATATGCCGACCCCGGCGAAGACACCAAGCCGCTGCGGATCAAGCTGAAAGGCCCGGACTCTGAAATCTGGACCGCGTTCCAGCGCAAAGCGATGCGCCAGGGCAACAAAGACGAAAAGCGCACCGCGCACCAGATCGCCCTCGACGACAGCCAGTTGTTTGCCAAGATGACCATGGCGTGGGAGAACTTCCCGGACGAGTGCGGAGAATGCACGTTTGAAAACGCCACCAAGGTGTATCTCAACTACAAGGATATTCGGCTCCAGGCCCTCCGCTTTGTGATGAAACAGGAAAATTTTACGCAGGCGCTTTTGAGCGCCTAACCCTGTGGGCGCGACAACTTGGCTGGCTGGACTCCAAACCGCAAAAAGCCAGCGAGTCGCGCCGCCAGCAGTACGGGGAAGGACACCCGTATAGCTGTCTCCCGGACATCGAGGATGTGGCCTATATGGCCACATGGTTCTGTGATACCGGCATGGCGCAGGCTGGCCAGTTTTCGATCATGCCGCTGGCGTGGAGCGAGCTGGAAAGCTACAGCCGGGCGAGGCGTTGTGACTTCAGCGCGTGGGAGTTTGACACCCTGATGGCCATGAGCCGGTCCTATTGCTCCGGCCACAACATGGGGTGCAAGCAGTCGTCCACGCCAGACGAAGTGCCGTACATCGAGGACACCGAAGAAACCCGGCAGGCCATGCGCAACCGCGTACTTGCCCAGCGGGATCGCAACAGGAAAAGAGCTACCGACTAGCATAAGGTTATAAGGACTCAGCCCCTTATAACCATATGCTATACTTGCCGAAACCAGCCGTGAGGCCCCGCCATGTTTGCTCAGATGGCCCGTTTGGGCTTCGACATCGACACCAAGCCCATCAAAGATGCCAACCGCGAACTGGAGCGGATGCCCAAGGCGGCTGGGCAGGCTGAGAAGTCGGCCAAGGGGATGACCTCTGCAATGGGGTTGGCGACCAAAGCGGCGGGCGCGCTCGGCGTGGTGCTCGGCGCCGTCGGGGTAGCAAGACTGGTCAAGGATGCAACGCTTCTCAACTCCCGTTTTGAGCAAATGGGATTGGTCATGGGGGTGGTCGGCAAAAATGTCGGACTCAGCCGCCAGCAAGTTGACGAATACGCAAAGAGCATCGAAGGCATGGGCATCACCATGCTGGAATCCAGAAACACCGTAGTTTCCATGATCCAGGCCAAGCTTGATCTGTCAAAAGCGGATCAGCTTGCTCGCCTGGCTCAAGACGCGGCGGTTAACGCGCAGATCAATTCATCCGAGGCGCTTGGCCGGCTGATCTATGGCCTCAAGTCTGCACAGGTTGAAGTCCTCAGGACCATGGGCCTCAACGTCAACTTCGAGCAAGGCTACAAAAAGCTTGCCGATGAGCTTGGCAAGTCAACCACCGCCCTGACCGAATCCGAGAAAGCCCAAGCCAGAATGAATCAGGTGTTGTCGGCTGGCACCGAGATTGCCGGGTCTTATGCGGCGTCTATGGATTCGGCCATCAAGATTTTGGGGTCCACTGAGCGGTACGTCGAAAACCTGAAAGTGATGTTTGGCGAGATATTCGCCGAAGGCAACCGTAACCTTGTGGTTGCCTATTCTGACGCGCTGAAGTCTGTTCACGACCGGGTGCAAGAGCTTGGCACCGATGGCACCCTGAAGGCTGTCGGGGAGTCTTTTGATGTTGTTTTTGATGCGGCAACCTTGGCGGCCATAGCTTTCGCTGCACGATTGGGCGGCCCTGTAATCGAGTCGCTCACGATGGCCGCCGCAGCGCAGGCCAGCTACACCGCAAAAGTACTGCAAGGCAACGTCGTAAATCTCAACGGCAGAACGGCAGAACTCCAAAAAGCGCAAGCAGTCAGCACCGGAGTCGCTGCAACACTCGCAGCCGCGCAGGCCGAAGCCAGAAAGACCGCCGCAGACGTTGCTGGTTATCAATCCGTTTTGCAAGCAACCCGCGCTGAAATACAGCTTGAGCAGGTGAGATTGCGAGCGCAGATCAGCGCGCAAGGCCGCACAGCCACCGTTAACCGCATGGCCGCAGCGCGTCTTGAGTTGGCCGCAGCAACCACTGCGCTTGCCCGCGTCGAAGCGCAGCACGCAGCTGCAATGGCTGGAGTAGCAACAGCAGAGTCCGCCGCAGCAGCATCCGCAGCAAGACTTGCCGCCGCGCAATCTGCGGTGACTATCAGCGCCCGCGCAGCAGCAGTGGCTACTGGCGCACTGGCTCTCGCCGTCAAGGGTCTGAGCGCCGTCATGGCATTTCTTGGCGGTCCGGTTGGCGTAATCATTACCGCAGCCGCAGCGATGTGGATATTCCGAGATAGCTTGTACGCGATCATCTCGCCTGCCGATGCTGCCAAGAAAAAAATAGATGAGTTGCGTGAATCTATGGAGAAGAAGGCGTCCACAGACCCTCTTACTGACGAATTAAAATCAAGCGTTAATGAGCTTGACGAAAGCCTGGTCAAACTGATCGAAAGGTATCAGAGGTTTCAAAGCTTGGTTCGCCTTGGCGGCGTAGTTGCGCTTACCGCCGCCAAATATACAGAAGATCAGATTCAGCAGATTATTACTCTTAGAACCGAATACGCCAAAGAGATTGCCGTCAGGGAGAGGGCCGCAAAAGTCGCACAAGATGCAATCAGGCTGGCGCAAGGCTTTACTGCGGCGACTGATGACGTGGCCGATTCGCAAGAAACTGCATCCAAAAAAATAAAAGAAACGATTGATGCGCTCAGAAAAAAAATCATCGAATTAACAAAAGGCGAGCGCGAACTTTTCAAATTCGAGAACGCCAACGACGCAACGGCACTTGCGCTGTACGATCAAGTCAAGGCGCTGGAGGCAGACAAGGATGCGACCGAAGCCGCCAAAAAAGCCAAAGAGCAATACCGCAAAGAGCTGCAATCGCTGACTGACAGGATATACCCTCAAGCCGCCGCAGTGCGCAAGCTGATGGAAGAGTATCTGCTTCTGAATCAGGCGATCATTAATGGCGATTTCAGCCAGAAAGCAGTGCACGACTGGCTCGATGCCGAAGTCGCCATCAAGTCAGCACACCGCGCAGTCAAAGAGCTTGCCGCCCAAGCCGACCCCTTTGCCGAGATCTGGAAAAACACCACTCAGCGCGTGCAGGGCTGGTTCGCGGATGCGTTCTACGACATTCTCGACAAGGGCAAGATCACGTTTGACGGCCTGCTGGATATGTTCAAGCGCATGGCTGCGGAGATGATGGCTCAGCGGATAATGATCAGTATTGGCGGCATGATGGGCAGCGGCAGCGCCATGGCCGGGATTCTTGGTGGTGGGGGCGGCGGGGCTGGAATGTTCGGAAACCTGTGGAGCGGCGTGTCCGGCCTGGCAACTGGCCAGGGCCTATCCGGGTTTTCGGGCATGTTTAGCGGTTTTGGTTCCGCCATGAATTCTGCTGGCATGGTGATTAACAACGCCATGAACCAGATGGGCGGGGCTTTCGCCACGCTGTCTTGGGGCATCGAAAGCGCGGGCTACTCCATCGCTGAAATGTTCGGGATGCAGCAGGTAGGGGCAGGGCAGGCCACCATGCTCGGCGGGCTCGCCACGGCGGGCGCGGGCTGGGCTGGCGGCTATGTTGGCGCCGGCCTCGGTCGGTCATTAACCGGCAAAGATGGATCCGGCTGGGGTGCTACGGGCGGCGCTGCGATTGGTGCCTATGTTGGCTCCATTGTCCCAGTGCTCGGCACGATGCTCGGCGCCGCCATCGGCGGCTTGATCGGCGGTGTTGTCGATTCGATCTTCGGATCAAGCGCATGGAACACGACTCGGGGCGGTATTCAGCTTGGTTTCGGGGATGAAGGATTCGACCCGGTGCAATGGGAGCGCCAGACCAAAAAAGGCGGCGCATTCAGCAGCACGAAGCGCCGCTATCGCTTCAGCGAGCTTGACCCCGAGACAGAACAGGCGTTCCAAGATGTTTACGCGGCGACCATAGATCAGGTTGCCGGCCTTTACGACATACTTGGCATCAACATTGCCGAGGGCGCTCTTGAAGCTGTCAGGATCGCAGAACTGAAGATCGGCACCAGCGGAAAATCCAAGCAAACAGAAGAAGAAATTCAGGAACAAATCGAGCAATGGTTTAACAGCCTGACCGACGCCATGGTCGCGGCCATCCTTCCGGATATGACAAAGGAGCAGTTGCAGGCCATCGCCACGGCACTGGCCCCGCTACGCGCCCTGCTGTCCGTTGACGCAGCGGGCGGGGCGCGGGCGGACTACGCGCTGTCTTCGTCGCCTGACCGCGCTACGCGGGTTTACACGCAGTCGGCGGACGCCTTGCGCACAATGATTGGCGAGTATGATGGATCGGTGGAGTCGATCAACAGCCTGACTGAGGCCATGGCCATGCAGCAGCAGTTGACCTATGAGCTGACCACGGCGTACCTGCAAGTCTCCGACGCGGTGTCGATCCTTTTCGGCAACCTTTCCGAAAATATACGCATGAGCCTGATGGGCGCCGAAGAACTTTACGAGTACCAGCGGCAACAGGTGCACACCCTGTCAGACGCGCTGGCGACGATGACGGACCCAGAGCAAATCCTTGCTACCACGCAGCAAATCGAGCGCCTTGTGTCGCAGCTATGGTCTGGTCTTGACGATGACCAGCGCCAGGAGCTGGGGGAAGGCTACCTTGAGTTTCTGGACCGCGCCGAGTCCCTGGCACAGACACGGCTCAGTGAGGGCATGAAAACGGTCGAGCAGACGCAGGCGGACTTGGTATCCGGTATGAGAGAACAGTTGGCGCTGGCTGCCAGCGAGATGATGCAGGCCGCACTGGAGCAGCGGCAGGCGGCGCAGATGAACCTGATGGCCGCCGAGCAAATGGGCATGTACCTGGGCCAGTACGGAATGAACTACGCGCCGGAGGTTAACGGGTGAGAACGCTTGACGCAGGGCAGATAACGGCTACGGATGGCCCGGTAACCGAACCGCAGTACCTGGTGGATATTGAGCTGGACATACCGCTTTTTTTGTCCAGCCGGGCGGACGTTGGCGGCTACACGGCGGGCCTGCTGCGCATGGGCCGGGTGGCCCCGGATTCGGTCGAACTGCTGATCGAGAATTACGATTATCGGCACACGACCAATGCGCAGGATGGCGTGTATCTGCGCAAGCCGGTCAAGATTTGGTGGGCCTACGGCGACGAAACCCGCATCCTGATGTTCGACGGCGTGGTTTTCGGCACCCCTATGATCAGCGAATGGCTGTCAGTCACTGTGCGGCGCGAGCCGCCCCGGCTTTACCCGTTCACAAAGCTTCGGCAACCGCTGGCAAACTTCCTGCCGTCCGCTGGCTATGTGATCCAGTTTGACGGGCAAGTACTTAAAATCGAGGGCAGGTGATGGATTGGCCGACGACTTACACGATTGCCGCTGACGGATACGATGTGGTGCCTGACGATGGTTCCACGCTGCTGCGCTCTGAGAGCGGGCAGGCCAGGATTCAGCGTTTTTATGGGCAGACGCAGTACGATATCCGATTTCAGATTGTCGCTCTGTCGATTGCGGATGTTGCGGCGGTTCGGGCTTTTTATGAGACAAATAAATCCGCCGCTATCGCCTGGACCGACCCGTATACCGGCGTTGAGTACGATACGCTGTTTGTGCAGCCACCGCGCATAACTCGCGTGTACGGTCGCCTTGCCGACATGGAAGTGATGCTGACCGGGCAGGTGGCGCCATGACGTTGCCGCCACGCCTGCCGCCGTACATCCCGCCCAGGCAAACGCTGTCACGGCCATCGGCCCCGGCTATCAACCGGGCGTCAACCACGCCTCGGGAATTGTCGCTTGCGCTGCCGGGGTTTGATGAGGTTCTGCCCATCGTCTACGGCGAGGACCGCATAGCAGGGTTGTGGCTGGTTCGACCCTATGTCGCGTCCAGTCAGTTGCGCTTTGCCATTGCATGGTGCTGGGGCGAGATTGAGGGCGTCCAGTCGGTCTACATCAACGGCGCGGCAGTGCCGGGCGGCGTCACTATGACGCACTATGCCGGCACAGACACGCAGACGCCAAACTCCCTGCTGGCTACTAACCTTCCCGGGTTCAACGACGCCTACGCCAATATCGCCTACACGGTTTTTCAGGTGCCCACCGGGGCTATTACCGGGTTTCCAAATACCGCGCAGATCGAGGCGGTGCTCAGGGGGCGCATCGTTCGTGACCCGCGCCCCCCAAGCGTTGGCCCGGTGACTGCGCGCTACTGGCGGGTCCTGATCTCCGAGACAAGAACGACGTCGTCGTTCTTTTTCGCAGCCATTGCCGAGATCGAGATGCGGGCGACAGCGGGCGGGGCCGATCAAACAGGGTCGGGCACGGCTTTAGCCAGCTCTGAAGTCTCGAACACTGCTGCCGACCAGGCGTTCGACAACAGCCCATCTACTCGGTGGGCGTCCGGTGATAGTCAGCCAGCTCCGCAGTGGATTGCATACGATTTTGGCTCCGCCGTGAGCGTGGCCCAGATTACGATACAGTCAGGGGATAACGCGATTCGTGCTGCCCGCGCCCCGCGCTCGTTCGAAGTGCAGTACAGCGACGACGGCGCAGACTGGAACACAGCTACCAGCTTCACCGATGAATCTGCGTGGGCTGTCAGCGAGGTGCGGGCTTATTCCGTGGTGCCCGGCCCGCTTTGGAGCCAAAACCCCGCTCTTTGCATGGCTGACTTCATCCAGTCTACGCGCTACGGGCCGGGACTTCCTGCTTACGGCGTTGGGGCATGCGCGGATCGCTGCGACGAGATCGTGGCCGGGGCCGAAGTGCGCTGCGAAATGGGCCTGACCATTAAAAACCCCATGCCGCTGGACCAGATGCTGGATCTTTTTTCGGCCTACGCCGAGTGCCTGTGGTCATACGATGGCGACGGCATCCTGATGGTGCCAGACGCTCCTGTAACGGCCCCTGACGCCACGCTGACAGAGGCCGACATAATCGCCGGGACTCTGCGGTTAACCGCCGAGGATTCATCGTCAGCGCCCACAGCGGTGTCTATGACTTACCGCGTGCCGGGCGCAACGGCTGCGGCGCAATGGGAAGAGAAAGTCCACGTCCAGATGCTGCCCGGCGTGTCGGTCGGTGATGTGCCCGCTGTGCGGTCTGATCTGCAAATGCTGGGGCTGCGCCGGCAGACAGAGGCGGCCCGCAAAGCCATTATGCGATTGCGCCGGCTGAACTACCCGGGGCGATATGCTTGGCAAGCTTTTGATGATGGCATCAAATTCCGGCGCGGCGATGTGGTGCAGTTGCCCAATATGCGCGGCATGACGGATCGTATGGTCCGCATCTTGTCTACCGAGATGCCGTCGCCGGGAATTTATCAGGTAACCGCAGAGCAGTACGACGCCAATATGTACTCGGACGATTATACACCGGGCGATACGGCGCAGGTGCCTGTGGGCGGCCTGTTGCCGTTTTCCGGAGCAGTTGCGCCTGATGGGTACGAGATCTTTTCTGATGCCGATGGGCGCTACATCGTGGGGGCAGGTGGTGCGTACTCGGATGGCTCGACGGGCGGCTCAAGTGTCATCCCCGGCTGGAGCGGGAGCGTGTCTGGAGGGGGTCACTCTGGAAGCAGAAACATGCTGATCTGGGGTAATCGCGGTCCTAACCCTGGCTTCGATATTCCATACTCGCAATTCACGCCCCCGTATGTCGGCGACCATACGCACGCCTGCACGGTCGCTGACTCAGCGCCCCTGAATCCGTCGGGCCGGAAATCGGTATGGATCAAAAAGACGGGCGCGCCGGGGCCGGTCCCGGAGGGCGGCGAAGTGCTGTCCGATGGCGAGCTGATATCATCCGCGCTGGCGGCAGTGTCGAGCTTCTTGGGCCGGATTATAATGGCCGACGATATCAATGCCAACTACGGCAGCAACTCAGCCTCGGCAGTAGCCAGCATTGTCTCCGCAAGCGACAGCCACACCCATAGCGGCCAGATGTACGAGCGCGTGATGACCGGCCCTATCTCGGGTGCGTTTGAGTACACGTTCGAGTACGTATCAGGCGGGGGCAGCCACAACCACGGCGGCGCGGCAACCGGCACCTATACGCCAAATGTTCGAAGACGCCGGTTGGCTGTTTATATGGCCACCAAAGATTCTCCGATCCAGCCCGGCTGCGTCATCGGCTTTGACCCGAGCGAGGTACTGCCGCCAGGATGGTCAGTTTGCGACGGCACAGACGGCACAGTGGATCTGCGGGGCTTCTTTGTCGAGCGAAGCAGTGTGGGCGCTGCCGGGACCAGCGGAGGCAACAACACGGCCCAATACTTCGCAACTACCGCATCCGATATGGGGCACAACCACGTCGGAGACAGTCGTGGCTATTACCAGCCCTATACCGAGTGGTGGCACGCTGACAGCGTTTCGCACAACCACTCGCTTAGCGGGACACGTCCCTTTATCCCCCCGTACTACGCCATGACATTTATCCAGTACACAGGAGTTGAGTAGTGGAGATTGATAGCCTGCTGCCTCGCGAGCAGATCGTTGTGGCCGTAGGTGCAGGGCTCATCGACGTGCCTGCTGTGGTATAGCAGGATGGGGACGCGGGCATCTGGCTGGCGTCCCGCCGATGCCGGGGCGCAGCTTAAAAAAGCAAAAGACAACGCCACCAGTGCCGCAACGATAACACACTCTCTCTTATCCATATCCTTTCTCCAATATCAAGTCCTAGTCCTCAAAGGTATCGTTTTTGGGTCGCTTCCTTGATGATCTGCTCGCCTTCGCTCCTCGCCTCCTTTGTGCTTCGCGGAACTCTTCGGAGATGCCCGTGTCAAAGTCTGGATGATGCCGCGCCTGGATAGATAAAACCTGGATCTGCCCGCCGTTTTCAAGGAAGCGCGCAATGTCATCAGCGATCTTCTGAGAGAGTTTGCGCTTTTCCGGGTTGGTCGAATCGTGGTCTAGCCTTACTTTCAGCATAATACTTTCTCCATATATGATTTTTTGTACTTGGTTGCTTCGTGTGAAGCCTTTTAGAAAAAATGTAATCGAGGTCGCCAGGGCTAACCCTTTTTCGGCTTCTGACCGTGTGGATCGAATATCCCAGCAGCGCGGCGGTCTCTGTCATGCTGTGCCCTATCCGTGCGTAATCCTTCACCACTAGCTCAAAGCTCTTGCCCGCCTCTCGGGCCACCCTAGATTGTATGCATGGGCGGGTTGTTGTGGGCTTTTGCATTTCATATCCCAATTATCAATTTGCTATCAATTACTATCAGATTGATAGTTCATCCCAGTCTCTGCACATTCGGTTTATTGGTTGTCATGGCTGGTCTCCTCCACTTGCTTGATGAATACCAGCCAATGCGTCAGCCCCTTCCGTCCGGACAGGTGGCCAAACAACGGCGGGATTGGCGCCAGCTCCAACACCTCGCGGATCTTCACTTGCGTCTCATTCCACTTGAAAATCAGCGTTCCGCCAGGCTTGAGTACGCGCAGACACTCGCTGAAACCGGCGCGCAGATCCTCACGCCACTCCGGCCCAAGATTTCCGTACTTCGCTGCGAGCCAGCTTTTTGGTCCGGCTCTCTCCAGGTGCGGCGGGTCGAACGACACCAGGTGAAATGTGTTGTCGCCAAATGGTATCTGCGTAAAGTCCAGCTTCAGGTCCGGTTCGATGTGCAGCGTGCGAGTGCCATTTTGCCGGCCATGCGAGCGGTCGGTGACAGTGATCGTTTCGCGGCGAATATCCCCGAACACCACGTTCGGGTTCTCGCGGTCGTGCCACATCATGCGGCTACCGCAACATGGGTCCAGAATGCGCACCGTCATTCCCCACCTCCCTGCCGGAAGGCGGCGAGGGCCTTTCGGGCGATAGTGGCCACGGGGTGTCCTGGGAATGCCCACCTCTCAGACCACTGGGCGATGTCCTCCAGCGCCTCCACCAGCGCCGATACGTCCGGCGCGGGCTGAGGGTGGGCGTATAGTGGCGTGACCACACACCCATCCACAAGCTCGTCGTCTCTGTAGTGGCGTAGCTCAACTGCGTGCTGGTCGCCCAAGGAATAAATCCACGCCACAGGGTCCTCCTGCACAACAGGCGAGGGCTGCTGCTCTGCCGCGAACAAAAGGGCGTCGCGAGTCCTCTCTACTTCGTAGTAGCCACAGTGGTGTCCACCCTCGCACTCGCATAAATTCAGCTCCAACCAGACCGTCAGATGCTCGGCGGCTTCCTGCATCAGCTCAGCAATCGGGTTCTTGTGTACACGTTCCGCTGACGTGTCGATGTTTTCGGGGGTTGTGGTCATTTCTTTTCTCCGAAAAATTCCCTGATTCTCTTCTTTCCGTCCCCGCCATACGGGATGCACTCCCCATTCCAGCCAGAACGCAAAGATTCCACCCTGGCAACTTCTCCGGTTACATGGGTCTGGTAGGGCTCGTTGGCATCACTGATCGCTTCTCCGGCGAAATCTTGCGCGACCTGATACGCGTGGTCAGCATCATCTGCCTCGACAACCATGGTGGTTTGCACCGTTACAATTACGCTAAATAGAGCCATTTCTATTTTCCCTTTTCCTGATAAACCCCAAAACATCCCCGGTCATAACCCGGCCCTCGTACTGGAATTTGTTTCGGCTTGGCCAGTAGTCCAGCCTCTTGCCGTTGAGCGTCCGGGACCAGTGGTGCTCGGTGTGCTGAGTCCAGCCGGCCGGGTCCGCGCTTTTCAGGTTGCGCTCTTTTCGCTCCTTGTCGTATTCACGCCGTGCGCGGAATGCTTCGCCTACGTCACCCATGGGTCACCTCTTCGCCCCAAAGATCGCCTTAAACTTCTGATCAACCGAATTCGGAAGCGGCTTTCCTGGCACCGGCGCGCCTTTCCGGTCGCGCTTGTCAGCCTTCGGCGGGCGGGTTACGAATCTCGGGTTTGTGCTCATCGCCCGCTACTCCCAAACCCGCGCTCGCCGCGCTCCGTTTCATCCAGGCACCCAACGTGGGCGGATTCGCCCATGAATGGCACCACCACCATTTGCGCCACGCGGTCACCGCGCTTGATTTCCAGTGGCTCCGCGCCGGCATTGAGCAGCATGGCGCATACCTCGCCCCTGTAGTCCGAGTCGATCACGCCGGCCAGTGCCACGGAGCCGTAGTCCCGCGACAAGCCAGACCGCGCCCAAACTTGGCCCACCCAGCCTTGAGGGATGGCGCATCGAACTCCGACCCCGAAGGTGGCGCGCTGCCCTGGCGCAACGATAAGCCCCGCCGTGGCGTACAGGTCAAACCCTGCTGCGCCATCGGTGCTGCGGGTTGGCAGCTTGGCGTGTTTATCGATCAGTTCGAACAGTATCATTTGTCGTCCCTCTGGATCATAACGGTTGGATCGTCAACTGACGGCAGTTCCGTGCAGTCGCATCCGACGTATTGTTCTTTGTCGAGGCCGCGCAAAATGGCAAAGCCAATGGCGACCCACACCACGAAAACGACCAGAGCAAAAAAAGCGTTATTCATGGTCAGCCACCCATTCCAACAGGGGGTCGTCAAACCCGGCAAGCAGCGTTTCTGCGGCGAACTGCACAAGCGCGGGATGCCCCTGTTTGCAGGCGGTTTTAAGTGCCGCCAGTTGCCGGGCTTCCTCGTGCGTCAGTTCGATGCCGGTCAGGGCGCTGACAACTTGGTCGTGGTCGTCCCACATCGTGGCGCGGATGCGGTCGGCGCGCTCTATGCTGGCCTGGTAGTCGTGGTTGTACTGGTCGATTCGGTCCATGGTATTTCTCCGTGATCCACTCCGCAAGCGGCCTGCCCTTGGCGGCGCGAACCCATGCTGCCTTGTGGGCGCGGTCGGCTTGGAAGTGGATGGTTGATTTCATTTTTTGGGGTCCGGGTGATGCCGCCCGAGAGGGCGGCTGTTTGTTAGTGGATGCCGTATTCAGCGGCGATTTTTTCGGCGATCTCGTCGGAGACGTTGCCATAGATGGTGCCGTCGAAATCTCCGGCCAGAGCGTTATAAAAGTCCATATCGTACAGGATTTCGCCTGACTCACCTTCGTTGCGGGCGGTCGCATTTTCGCAGACATAAACGCCGTTGATGGTGTCGGCGGCCAGCTCGTTACGATTGTAGTTGCTCATTTTGTCTCTCCTATCTCTTCGAGAGTTCCCGGTGCCCCCGGGCGGGATGGTCGCTGCTGTGCTTCCATGTGTCCAACTATAGTCATTGCCCGCGCCAATGTCTAAGACCGTTTTGTTATTAGGATCGCCTGGCTTATAACCAAATTTGTCAGACCGGGCCACCCGGCTGACGATCTGGCACAGGCTGCATCGTCCAAAAAAGCCCGGCTCCGCACTCTTGGTGCCGTGCTTGTGGCCGCAGGGCTGGCAGAGCCATTTAATCATTCGCTGCATCCTCCGCCCGCATCTCCTTCCACCG
>Ga0265293_10003894_pt1 | contig 27128 bp, 21 predicted proteins | sample Munlanlewell138R_FD_192505 | JGI IMG/M metagenome (GOLD analysis project Ga0265293, IMG submission 192505) | Leachate microbial communities from a municipal landfill in Southern Ontario, Canada - Leachate well 138R | ecosystem: Engineered > Solid waste > Landfill > Unclassified | place: Canada...
ATATATTCAAAAATAATAGGCTTATAAGAAATAAAGATAGATATAATATTTTTTTAGTTAATGCTAGAGAGGACAATACAAATAAAGCAGTGAATATAGCACCTGAAGCTAATCCAATACACCTTTTAGAGATCGCATAATCTCCAACAGCTACAAATTTTTCAGATACGATAAGTGACTTTTGTATGTCTAACAATGCTATCCCTTCCTTAACAGCTTCAGCTGTGAATATCCTAATTGGAGTATAATCACTTATAACATAAAGAAATATGGATACAATAGTTCCCTTAATAAAAAATAAGAACTTAACATAATTATCCTCCCCATATTTCTCAATTATCTTATCTTTTATCATTTATTTTTCAATAATAGAGGTAGTTTTAAGTTTTTCCTTATTAATTTTGTAGATTTCGTAACATTCAGGGATAATTTTATATATTAATTTACTTTTAATTATATAAACAACGGAGGAGTTTTATTGGGAGAGTCACTAGTAGTATCATCTGGAAAGGGGGGAGTGGGCAAAACTACTATCGCTGCTAATTTAGGCATAGCTCTTTCTGAAGTTGGACTCAATGTTCTAATTTTTGACGCAGACATAACTATGGCTAATCTTGAACTCATATTTGGGATGGAGGGATTGCCAAAGACTATACAGGATGTATTGGAAGATAAGGCAAGGCCTGAAGATATAGTATATGAAGGCCCAGGTGGAGTAAAAGTTGTCCCGGCAGGCCTTTCTTTAAGAAGATTAAAAAAATCTGATCCCGATAAAATTAATGAAATATTTAAATTCTTTGTTGAAAAAGTTGATTTGTTAATAATTGATGGGCCGCCTGGTCTTGAAGTAGATGCTGTAACTTCTATCGCCGCTTCAAATAATATGCTCCTAATAGTAAATCCTGAAATAACTTCCTTATCTGATGCATTGAAGATAAAACTTATAGCAGAAAAATTAGGAACAAGAATAACTGGGGTTATAGTAAATAGAGTTAGAGGAGATCCAACAGAAATTTCTGGGCCTGAAATTGAAGCAATATTGGAACTTAGGATAATTGGTAATGTTCCAGAAGATCAAATAGTAAAGAAATCAACAACACTAGGTAAACCTTTTGTATTATTGGATCCAAAATCTCCGGCTTCACTAGCTATTAAGGATATTGCAAAAAAGATTGCAGGAAAGAAGACGGAATTTCAACCTTCCGACAAATCAATGAATAGATTAATGGGAGGCCTATTTGGGAGATGATTGCATGTCATTATTAGATATACTGGTTAATAGCTGGATTATAATTTTTATTATCGCCATAGTTAGTATAATTATTAACGTGATTTTGGGCGTTAGGGTTTATATGCAAGGAGAAGAACTTCAAAGATTACGTGGCGGCAGGTTATCTAGGGAGGAGCTTGAAATATTAAGGGCTCGACTTGCTAGAATAAAAAAACTTTCCAAATAATTTTAAGATTATCCTTAAAATTATACTTTTCTATTTTATAGTTACAAGAATTAATCACTAATTCTAAATATTAAAAATACTTATTGTTAAGCAATAATACCAAAAGCTTTATATATTTATCAAATCATAATTGGTAGTGGATATTCATAACTAGGTGGAACAATGCAAAAATCCAATTATTTATATTTACTAAATATATTTTTATTATCGATATCTATAATAGGCATTGTTGCAACTCCAGTTTTAGCACAAGGTGTAATATCTGGGAAGGTAACTGATGATAACGCAACGCCACAAGGGATTAGTGGCGCCATAGTAGATGCTTATAGCGCAAACGATACCAGCGCCTGCCCGGCAATAAAAGGAATGTCAACAACTGATGTCAATGGTACATATTACATATATCCTTTAGAACATGGTAAATATATAATAAGGGCGTATGCACCTGGTTACACATCAAATTCTACATTGGCTGATACTTGTATTACTTCTTGTTCCCCGGATTATAATTTAACACTTCACGATACAAATGGTAGCATTATCGGGCACGTTTTTCAACCAGATGGAATCACCCCTATTGAAGGTGCAACTGTAAATGCTTATTATCCCGGGACAGAGAATATATTAGCAAGTTCTTTAACCTCTGCTGATGGCAATTATACTCTTTCTAATGTTGGAGGGGTATACGACGTTGAAGCTTCAGGAGCAGGATGGCTGCCTAAAAAAATAAGTATAACTGTGCCTCACCCTTTAGGAGTAGTAATCCAAGATTTTGTTCTTTTACCTGGGCCTTATTATGATCCGGATGCAGTATTTATGGGCTGGATAGAAATTGGTGATTTGACAGTTGTGGGAGATTACACCATACTGCTAAAAGATCTCCAGAGAAGGCATCCAGTAATGCCCCCGGAAAGAGGTATTTTAGAGGTATATAGAAAAGGCACAATGGTAATCCAACAGGTTGTAGTTCCTGGGGATACCTTGTACATAGATGAAATTCTCAAAATAAAGGTAAATGAGATTAATGATCATGAAAATGCCAATTATTTTGGTAGATACAAACTTAACATAACTGTATCTAAAAGAAAAGAGCCTGAACTATCTATTAATTTGGCAACACTATATATCGGAGAAATAGATGATAAAGATAGAACTTTCTTGAGAGGAAGTAAAGAAGGAATTAAAACAGTTCTTCTAGGCGATATCGATACCAACGCAAGTTCGGGATCTGTTGAATTTGACGATAATACTTATAATTTCAAGGTCTCTGCAATAAATGGAAATATTCAATATGTCTATAATTTTAAAGAAGTTAACGGTTCATTTGTCCAACTTGGTGATTTGCGCCAAGGAGATATCATTACTATAGGAAAAGATAGCACTTGTAAAAATATTAGGCAATTAACAATTTATGAGATGGGTAGGGGCACAGTAATTTGGGCGCCAATAATACATTCAATAATGAGGCCAGAGGATTTTGAATTTGAAACTGAAAATGAAATTGAGAAGCCTCAGTCAGATACTACATTTTGGTATGTAACTGAAATTCAGAATACCGGAGATATACCTGCAAAAAATATTAAAATACATATAACAGCTAAAGATTTCACTTTTTTGACCGGTAATAACTGCTATTGTGGCTCGGATAATGAAGCATGTCTTGAAATAAAATCTATGGAACCTGATGAAAAAAGGCTAATCATATTCAAATTTAAAGCACCTCAAACTGATTACCTAAAAGTATCACCTATTCAAATTGATTTGTCATACCAAATGGGCTATTTCAATGAAAAGGAACAGGAAGTGATTCAGGATTACTCAAAAAGTGATAAAACTTTAATTACAATAGTACCCAAACAACCAGAATTTCAAATTATAAGAAATATAGTTAAAGAAAAACTTTTTGTTGGAGAAACAACCGATATTGAAATCAGAATAAAGAATACAGGAGATATAACCGCTACAAAAATAAAATTAATTGATTATATCCCTGATGGGTTTGAACTAATCGATGGCAGCGCAACAATGAACATCGATAAAATGGCAAAAAATGAAACATTCACTCTAATCTATAAAGTAAAGGCTCTCGAGATGGGAGAATTTGAATTTAAAACTCAATTACTTTTTCAAGACGAAGCCGGAAAAAATTACAAAACAACTTCAAAACTTGAACCAGTTACCGTAAGCAAGGAATTTCCAAGGCTTGAGATCCTTAAAAAATTGGACAGAGTAACTATATCTAGGGGAGATTCCGTTATCGTAGTTTTAGTTGTGAGAAATACTGGAAATAAAATTGCAAGAGATGTACAAGTTCTTGATTTTGTTCCAGAAGGATTCAGACTAATTGACGATCCTAAAACAAAGAGAATAGAATATACAATCTCTGAACTAAAACCAGAACAGGAAAAAATGTTTAAGTATATTATAACTGCATCATACCCGGGAGAATACAAAATTGGCGATACAAAATTATTGTATTATGATCTAGAGGGTCACAGTTTTGAACATATTGCATCAGGCACATCTGTAAGAGTAAATGGTGAGCCCAAAATAACAATCTCCAATATTCAATACTTCAATGAAGAATATTCTTTTGCTGATTATAAATATGTAGACGTTATACTAACTTTAACGAATACAGGAGATGGTCTTGCAAAGAAAATAAGTTTCATCAATGCTATTTCAGGAGATATAAAAATAGTTGACGGAGAATTGGGGGGATTTGTCGATACTCTAAAACAGGGCGATTCAAAAACTACTAAATTCACTGTTAGAGTTCTTCAAGAAAATAAGGATAAAATATTTACAATTAATACCTCTTCAGAATTTGAAGATATAGCTGGAAAGAAATCTAAATCGGAAGTATCAACAGATATAACAATAGGTGGAAGGACTCCAAATATAACTTTGCTAAGACAAGAATCTGAGTATAAGTCTGACATAATTAGAATTGGTCATATCATTCCTGTGGTCACAATAATTACAAACACAGGTGATGGTGATGCTAAAAACGTAAGGGTTGAAGACAGAATACCTTCAAACCTTCAAGTAACAACGGGTATTAATTATTGGGGAGGTCAATTAAAACCAGAGGAGAGAGTGACTTTAAGATATACTTTAATACCCTCTCAAGGCGGAGAATATCAAATTGGCCAAACTTTATCAACATATGAAGATGAATGGGGTGTCAAAGGAACTAAATCTTTATCTCCAACTCTAGTCACAGTATGGGGGCCTTCAATTTCTAGAACTATATCTACAAATGAGATTGAAGAAGGAGAAGCAGTAACGATAACTTATAACATCAAAAACTGGGGAAAAGACGATATTTACGAAGTTAAATTAGTTGAAATCCTTCCCCAAGGATTTGATATGCTTTCAGGTGATAAGGAAATACTCATTGGAGAAATAAAAGGGGGAAGTGAAGTATCAAAAGAGATACAGGTAAAAGCTACAAAATCGGGGGCATTCATTCTAGAGGATTCTAAATTTTCCTGGAAAAATATCTTTGAAGAATCAAAATCTTTTGATATAGAAAGAACAACAATTAGCGTTAAATCAAAACTAGCAACACAAACTAGTTTACCAAGTGTTCCTCAATCTATAACTCAAACAATACAAGATATTAAATCTTCGCCTTATGCACCTTTTATTTTAATTGCAATAATTGTATTGCTTTTGTCAATAGTTGGGTACTCAGTATACAAATCTATGAGATCAAAAGGGCCATCTTCAACTAAACTTTCGATGCAAAAAGATGGAACCCCGCCAACTGGGCTAGAAACAGTCAAAAAAGAAAAAATAAAATCCAAGAAAGGATTTAAATTATTTTCAAAACAAAAAGAAAAAGTAGTTAAATCTGATCGAAAGACGCCCGTAACTTTCGAAGCTCAAGTTAAATCATTAGTTAAAGAACCAAAAAAAGAGAAGAAAAGTTTTGGGCTATTTACTAAAAAGGAAAAAACACCCCCCAAAGAAAGATTTCCAGTGCCGGTATCTCCAAATCTTGAAGCTGAAAATAAATTTAAAGAATTTGTAACACGTGATGAGGGCGAGAATATTTTAACAAAAGATCGGATTGACCAAGAGCTACTTGGTAAAAGAGTCGCACCTCCGGCGATAAAACAAAAACAAAAGAATAAATTCTCACTATTTTCAAAGAAAAAAGAAGGAATACCTCAAGAAAAAAAGTCTTTTTCACTGGATCATTTATATCAATCACAGGAAGATAAAGAAATCAAGAAGGAACGGTTAAGAAAAGAAATAGAATCTGTAAATATTTTAGAGGAAGATCTACCTTTATTAAAAGATAAATTTCATAATAATAATGGAAAAGCAGAAGCGGAATATACACCACTATTCAATCCGATAATGGAAGATGGCACTGAACTAGAGTCTTTAGACGTAGAATTTAGGCCTCCTGGAGAAATAAGAAAAGAGCCTGAGGAACTTAAATTGACCTTACAAGATAAAGATAAAATAGAATCCATTGATTCGTTTGAAATAGACTCTTTGAGGTCTGAAATTTCTAAGACGCTGGAGGAGATAGAAAAAAGACAAGAAAATATTTCTAGAGAAGAGAGGCAAATTAATGTTCAACATAATATTGAACAAGAATCTTCTCGTATAGATCTAATGAGTAGAAAAGAACTCGATGAATTCCAGATTAAAATCTTAAATGAACTCGATGATCTTGAAATTAAGAAACATGTTGATTTTGAAGAAGGACAGTTGAAAGAGATAAAAGGAAGAGTAATTCCTAAGAATGTTGATTTGGATCTTCCCCCCGCTGTAGAAAATGCATACAAAGAGTTTAGACAAAAGAAGAATAATGGGGAACCAGAGAATCCATTTAAAGATGAGGGTAAGGGATCAAGTAAAAAGGGTAGTTCTTGGACAAACAGCTTTAAACATAACAATACTTCACCAGAAATACCTTCTTCAATTAAGGAATTACTAGAAAAAAGACCTTCTAGTTCAAATGACACCTATACTTCAATACCAGATCCAAAAGAACTTATTAAAGGGAAGAAAGAAACCAATACTCGCTTCTTTTCTAACAATCCAACATCAATTCCAGATCCAAAAGAAGTAATAAAAGGTAAGAAGAAAAATCAAATATGAGCGACATCCTGATTAATTCATACGAAAATCTTTTATAACTATTTTGATGAACTTATACGTGTTTTAATGTCCCGCTTTGTATCCCAGAATATTACAAATATTAAACCAGTAATTGAATCAATATCTGAGCTGACTGGTGAATGCTTATTTACAATAAACAAAGAAGGGATATATATTGAAGGGACAGATCCTTCTCTTATATCTAAAGTAGAATTTTTGATACCTGCTAAAACCTTTAATACATTTGAAATAGATGCTGAAGAATCAGTCGGAGTTAATATAGATTCTTTTGCCAAGATATGTAGAAGGGCTTACCAAAACGAATCAATGAGTATCGATATCAATTCGAAAGCCGGTAAAGTAGGGCTTATTTTGGAAAGTGATTTTAAAAGAAATTTTGAATTTACTTTACTTTCAACTACTAATTTTAGCATCCCCCAACTAAATCCTAAATATTCAACTTTCATTGAAATTGATAGTAAAATTTTTAGAGACATTATCAAAGATATGGCCGTTATAGGAGGAACAATTCTTTTTTCAATCCATAAAAACAATATTTCTATTTCCTCAGAGGATTATACTTCGAAAGCATTGGCTGAAATCTCTTCAGAATCGAAATCCATAAAAAAATTTGAAGCGAAAACTGTTCAACGTTCAAAATATAATCTTAATTATATTCTAAGTTTCTTAAATGCATTTGCCGTTTCAGATTATCTTAAAATATCCGTCGGGGGATCAAAACTTCCCTTAAAACTTGAATACCCGATAGGCGAAGAAGGTCGATTTACGCTATATCTTGCTCCAATGGAGATATAGATGAAACTTTTATTTTTCCTTTCAGGGAGTAGTACTCCATTTGCCAAAGAGGAAGTTATTTCTTTGCTAAATTCTTATAGGATAAAATATGAAATAATCTTTAGTGAAGGGCAATTGCTAATAATTAAAACCAGTAATATTATAATTGATTTTATTTTTCGGTTAGGTCTGACTCATTTTGTATTGGATATTATTTCTGATTCAGTTATCGATGAAAAAATAGATAAAACTCTTTCAGAGATCCAATGGGATTTTCAACTTAACTTTGATAGAACTTTTAAAGTCAGAGTCAAGAATAAAGAGAACAGAGAATATAATAATTTAGAACTTCTCATTGCAAAGTCTATATCCAAATATTTTGAAAATAATATAAAAGCAGACTTAACAAACCCGATGGACGAAATAATCGGTTTGGTGTTTAAAAATGAATTATATATTGGGAAAAAAATATTTGAAAGAAACAAGAAGGATTTCAACAAAAGAAAACCACAATTAAGGCCATTTTTTTCACCTACTTCAATTGATCCACGTATTGCAAGAGCAATGATTAATATTTCGCAAGCTCAAAAAGAAATATTAGATCCTTTTACAGGAACAGGGGGGATTTTAATTGAAGCAGGCCTCATAGGGCTTGATATATATGGCCTTGATATCGAGGAAAAAAGCGTAATAGGGACAAAAATGAATCTTCTAAATTACGGAATAAAAAACTTTGACATTAGATCAGGAGACGCAAGAAAAATATCTGAGATATTTGAAAGAAACTTTGAATCTATAGTTACTGATGCGCCATACGGTCGTTCCACTAAAATAGATAAAGATAAGGAAAAGATGTATAGGGATTGCTTTTTTTCAATACTAGAATCATTCAATAAACGATGTGTAATTGGATTAGATAAAGAATATCCATTTGACGAAATAGGATTTTGCATTGAGAACATCTATAGCTTTAGAGTTCATAAAAGTCTTACTAGATATCTCCATGTTTTGTCAAGGCGGTAATTAATTCAGTTATTCTTCGGGTGTCCAAACCAATAATTATCATCATGATTTTAATATTAGTGTTTCTTTTTTATATCCGTATTGCTAATCAATAATTATGTTAAGACTTTTCAAAACTGTGTATTTTGAAATTGATTAATGTAACTAAATTTAAAATAAAAAAAATATTAAACAATAGGTAATTTATTCATTCTCAGGTTCTTTAGCCGAGATCATCCTTTCTTTTATATCCTCAGGATCGCCTATGAAGGCCACTTTTCCATCTTTCAGGAAACATGCCCTATCGCAAACATCCACGATAAAATCAGAGTCATGAGTGACGATTAAAAACGTTTCACCCAAAACTTCCCTTGCTTTTCTAATAGATTTTGCAACTATTTTTCTTGTGAATGGGTCCATCGTACCCGTGGGCTCATCAAGAATCACTATTCTTGGTTCTTTGATTAATACTTGGGCAAGTGCAATTCTGTGCTTTTCACCAACAGACAAGGCATCGGGCATTTTATTTAAGATTTCATCTAGCTCCTCCGGGTCTTCAAATCCGACCCCTTCCAGAACAGATATTACCTTCATTTTTCCTAACTCTTTAGGCAACTTAATTCCTATGGCATCAGTAAGATTTTGCAATACATTTTTGTCAGGGTATAGTGTGTACTCTTGGTGAAGAATACCCATGTAAAGCATTGCCTTTCCTTTGCCTAGAAATCCAGGCTCTTTCATGTCGATCCATTCATCACCAATCCTAACATTTAGTTCACCTTCAGTAAAAGTTGTGATACCTGCAATCATTCTAGAAACTGTAGTTTTACCCGTTCCACTCTTACCTACAAGGCCAAAAATCTCTTTTTCATTAACTGCAAAAGTAACTCCATCAACAGCCTTAACAACTCCACGAGATATTGAGTAGTAATACTTTTTTACATCCCATAATTCAATTATGGCGCTACCAATTCCAGGGAACCTTACCTTTTCCTCAGGTAATAGCTTTTCCATAAAGGCCTTAACTACATCTTTTGAATTTCCATCTTGGATTACTTTTCCGTTATCAAGCCATACCGCTTTTTGGGCCAACAATTCAATGGCTTCAGGCCAGTGAGACGTAACTATCAAGGACATCCCTTGTTTTACTGCATCTAGTAATACATTATGAACTGTGTTTGCAGTCAAAGGATCCAAAGTTCCTGTTGGTTCATCTGCGAGAAGCAACATAGGATTTATAGCAAGCTGCCGTGCAAGAACGATCCTCTGTTTTTCTCCACCAGATAAGTCTCTTGCAATATGGGTCATCCTTTGGATCATATTTACCTTTTGTAAAAGTTCTATAATCTTAGGTATAACCATACCCCTTGGTACTTCAGAACCTGTGAAAGCGTCTTGCATATTTTCCATCACCGTTTTCTCGCCATAAAGAGAAAAGGTTCGTTGTAGCATAATTGCAGTTCTTTTTCTTATTGGATTAAAAAAAGTCGTATCTCCCCAGAAATCTACTTTTTTTAGAATCATTTCCCCATTACATTTCGTGCATGGAGTGCCTTTTTTACTTGGAAAGTCTACCTTCATACATTTAGGGCAATAAGAAACATTGTAGAAAATCTTACCTTCTGTTGGCCTGTATTCTTTAGTTCCCCTCAATATATTGATAAGAACGGATTTACCGCTACCACTCTTTCCCAATAATCCTAAAGATTCTCCTTCTTTTACTTTGAAGGATACTCTATCAAGAATCTTCTTATTATCAAAAACAATTGATACATTTTCAGCTTCCAAAAGATATTCGCTCAATTTAATCCCCATCTTTTGTTTATGTTGATTTTTAAACACCTAACCATATTTAAGTTTTTGGACTACGAATATAAATTCATAAGTATTTCCTAGTTACTAATGTATTTATATGGCTGTAGTCATATTATTTTAGGGAGATTAAATGACAAATATTGCCTCAAAAAACAGAGAATTATTGTCTATTTTTTATATTTTTCTTAAAATATCAGGACTTACTCTTGGAGGGGGGTACGCAATGATTCCAGCTATTGAGAGGAATCTGATTAATAAAAAACTAATAACTGAAAAAGAGTTTTTTAATCTCCTCTCGATCGCACAGTCCATGCCAGGCCCAATAGCATTTAATTTATCAATACTATTAGGTAGAAAACTAAGAGGATTTTGGGGTGCAGTGTTTGCATCATTTGGAGTCATCATTCCTCCATTTTTTGGAATAATAATAGTTGCTAGTTTAATACAAGTCAATTCTGGTAGTGTTTACGTAGCCAAATTTTTGAATGGGTGTTATATAGCAACTGTTGGATTGACTTCATACGTGCTTTATAAAATGATGAAAAATATCAATTATAACAAAATTACTATGCCCCTTTTTTTATTTGGTGTATTGTTTATTATTCTAAATAAAAACTTGACATTTTTTGTATTTCTTTTTTTGGTTTTAATTAATTATTTTTATGAAAAGAGAGGGATTGATTGCTAAACGTTCTATTTATTTTCTTGTATATCGGTTCAATATCTTTCGGAGGCGGGTGGGCTGTTGTTGGATTGATTAAGGATATAATGATTAGCCAAAATTATTTAACTTTTACCGAGTTTAAAGAAATTCTAACTGCTGCCCAAATAACACCCGGCCCAATTGCAGTCAATATGGCAACTTATGTTGGATATAAATACTATGGGTTTATCGGAGCTATATTAACCACATTTTTTTTACTTTTACCTCCGATAATAATCATGTCTAGTTATTTGATTTTAAAGAAATCAATTAAATTAAAAAAAAAATATTTTATTAATTCTCTAGCTCTTGGAACAGCGGTACTTGTCTTTACAACATTATATTCATTAGGGGCTCAATTTATAATAAATTTTGACATAAAAGCCATAATACTAGTATTAGCAATATTTATTTTACTTATTAAAACTAGAATAGATCCAATATTTTTTATAATTGGATTAGGATTAATAGCAATTTTAGTTTTTTGATTCAGATTAGTAGTTAAATTTATAAATTATGAATAAATATTCATATTGAAGATATTCTAACAACGAAGTGAATTATTATGGATAATAGGAAGTTTAAGTGTTATGACTGTAATTACGAATGGTATTTGCCTCATGGGAATGGAAAAATGGGTATTGACTTGAACTGCCCTAACTGTAACAGTTCAAATGTACACAGAGTCGATAGTGGTAGGCATGGAAACAGAATGGGGTTTTGTAGATCAAATAATTCAAATTTAGATAATAAAAAAATTAGTTAACAATATTTTTCTTAGAAAGGAGAAGACAGTATGAAAGTGGCAATACCTCCTAATTTTATTGAGAAGATAATAGATTGTCATGGGATAGCCAAGAGCTTTAGACTATTTTATTTTAATTAGGGGATAAAAATGAAATCTAATCTCAAAGAACACTTGAAAGTTCAAAAAATGAATATCAATGAAAGAATGTTAAAAATAGGAAAGAAAATTGCTGTTGGAAGTGGTAAAGGTGGAGTGGGGAAATCTGTTGTAACTTCTCTTATTGCCTCTTACCTTGCAAAACAGGGAAAAACAGTGGGGATACTAGATCTTGATATTACTGGGCCTAGCATCCCACTGATGTTTGGGATAGATGAAAAACCGATTGGAGGAAGTTCTGGAATAATACTTGTTGTTTCTAAAAGTGGTATTAAGATTATGTCAATGAGTCTTTTTTTACCAAATAATGAAGACGCCGTTATCTGGAGAGGATTAAGAATAAGTGGCGCTGTTTCGCAATTTCTTGCAGATGGCTTATGGGGAGATATCGATTATTTGTTATTTGATCTGCCACCTAGAACTAGTGATGTTCAACTTACCTTAATGCAAAGTATTAAACTCGATGGATTTGTAGTTGTAACTTCCCCTCAAATTTTAGCTTCAACAATAGTGAAAAAAGCAGTTTCAATGGCCGAAGAGTTGAATGTTAAAGTATTAGGGGTAGTTGAAAATATGGCATATGCATCATGCCCCACATGTGGCAAAAAAATTGATATATTTGGAAATGGGGAAAACTCTAAATTGGGACTTCCAGAAATAGGTAGTATACCAATAGAACCAGAGATATCTAGATTATGTGATGATGGCAAAATAGAGAATTATCAAATAGATCTGGATAAAATCTACCAGATTATAGAGAGTATTTAAGACATATACACATTTCCCTAATTAGGATACCTTTAAAAAATTAAATACTAGGATATTTTTATTTATTTTTGTATTTTGTCTAATACTTATTGATTTATTCATTTTAACTTCTTTTTATTAGATATAATATTATTAATAAAATTTATAATTAAAATAAAATTAGAGTTTGTTGTTAGTTTGTTGTTTCAAATAAATATTCTAAATAGAAACACTTAAATATTATTTATATGAAGTATCTCTGAAGTCCATTCAATGGACTTTAAGAATCTTGGACATGATATCCTGTTTTTGGATATCAAAAAAAAGGAGGAATACTATATGCCAAAATATAGCGATAAAATAGATTTGTATTCTGACAGGGGTAAACTTCTTGAGAGTGGAGTCCCGTTGGAAGCTCTCAGTCCTCTAAAAAACGAGGCCATTCAGAGTATAGTTTCCAAAATTGTCAGGACAATTGCTGTTGATCTCAAAGGCACCCAGTCAGCACTTGCCACAGGAGCACTTGGTGGTAAAGGCCAATCTATTATGGGAAGAGAAATGAAACTTGATGTTGTTGGGAAAGCCCCAGAGATTAAGAAGAGAGTAGAAGAAATTCTTAAAGTTGATGCAAAAGACGATACTTTAGTAACGCTTTTAGGAAACAATGAGAGAATGTTGGTACAAGTACCAACAAAGAGAATGTTTTGTGAATACACAGTGGGAATGACTGCAACAGCATCAGCCGTAACACAAGCAATTATTGATGTGTTCGATGTTAGCATATTTGATGCAAACGTTGTAAAGGCCGCAATATGGGGATCCTACCCTCAGACCCTTGATCTCAAGGGAGCTAAGATTCAGGCTATGCTTGAAGTTCCTCAGAAGAACGAAGGGCTTGGATACTCTCTACGAAACATTATGGTTAATCACATTGTTGCCACAACAAAGAAAAATGCAATGAACTCAGCGGCACTTGCCTCAATCCTTGAGCAGACCGCAATGTTTGAAATGGGGGATGCTGTAGGCCCATTCGAGAGACTACATCTCTTAGGTCTAGCATACCAAGGAATGAACGCAAACAATATTACATATGAGTTAGTTAAAGCAAATGGAAAGAAAGGAACAATAGGATCAGTTGTTGAGTCCTTAGTTGGAAAAGCAATTGAAGATAAAGTTATAGCAGTAGAAAAGACATTACCATCTGGATACAAGGTATACAAAGCTAAAGATGTTCCATTGTGGAACGCATATGCCGCATCAGGAATGCTCGCATCAGTTATGGTAAACTGTGGTGCGATGAGAGCAGGTCAAGGAATACCTTCAACAGTCTTATACTTCAACGACTTAGTTGAGCACGAAACAGGTCTACCTGGTGTAGACTTCGGAAGAGCTCAGGGTACAACTGTAGGTATGTCGTTCTTCTCCCACTCTATTTATGGTGGTGGAGGACCGGGTATATTCAACGGAAATCACATCGTTACAAGACACTCAAAAGGTTTCGTTATTCCATGTATCGCTGCCGCCATGGCATTAGATGCAGGAACACAGATGTTCTCACCAGAAGCGACATCCGGACTAATTAAAGAAGTTTTCTCCACAGTACCTGAGTTTGCAGAACCAATGAAGTATGTAAACCAAGCTGCTGTTAACATTAAAGGAGGTATTTAGGAGGAGTAATAATTTGAAAATTAGGCCCGAGATACAGATATTTCCTTTCAAATTGATATCAAAAGAAACCGCAGATAAGATCGCTGATGAGCTCACTAGGTTTGACTTTGTCACAAATGTTTCAGTTCATGGACCTTCTGTAAATTCAAATGAAAATGAGAATTATATGGTTGGATGGATATGGATTGAAGTAGAGGACAATAATGAAGATGTCCAGAAAATTATAAAAGATGTTTGTGATGAATTTCTGCCTTTTGGATACAACATTGAAGTTGGCCGATTTACAAAATATAAAAAAGGAGTATCTGACTACATAAAGGGTCTAAATTAGGAGGAATAATTATGGCATATAAAGCACAATTTTACCCTGGAAAATCAGATCCATCAAAAAACAGAAAAAAATATATGGATCCTACATACAAACTCCAAAAGATAAGATCAGTATCCGATGAGGATGTTGTAAGGGTTCTTGGCCACAGACAACCTGGAGAGGACTACAAGAGCGTTCACCCACCATTAGAAGAAATGGGAGAACCAGAATGCCCTATAAGGGAACTTGTAGACCCAACACCTGGTGCCAAAGCCGGGGACAGAATTAGATACGTTCAGTTTACTGACTCCGTTTATTTTGCCCCAATATCTCCTTATCAGAGATCTTGGATGTACTCATACAGGTACAGAGGTATGGATAGCGGAACACTTTCTGGTAGACATGTGGTAGAAGCAAGAGAAAGAGATGTTGAAGCAATTGCTAAAGAACTTATTGAGTCTGAAACATTTGATGCTGCTAGAACTGGAATTAGAGGAAGAACAGTCCACGGACATGCCCTAAGACTTGATGAAAACGGTATAATGTTCGATGCAATGCAGAGATATGTTTTTGACAAGAGCACAGGGGAAGTAAAGTACGTAAAAAATATGGTTGGAGAATCAATACCGGCCCCAATATCTGTTGGTAAGCCACTATCTGAAAATGAACTTAAGACAAGAACAACAATCTACAGAGCAGATGGTGTTACAATAAAAGACGATGCAGAAGTTCTTCAAATGGTACAGAATGTTCACTGGGAGAGATCTTTCGGTGGATTCGAGCCGTTTAAGGAGGCCAAGTTTTAAGGAGGGGATATGAATGGTATATAAAGATGAAAAACATAACTTTATGCAGGCAATGAAAAAGAAATTTGAAGAAGCTCCTGACAAGAAAAATACAAAGTACTATGTATACGGTGGATACAAACAGAACAAGAGAAAAGTAGAATTTCATGATGCAGGTCTACAGATTGCAAAAGAAAGGGGGATACCTGGATACAATCCAACAGTAGGTATGCCACAAGGTCAGAGAGTATTAATGCCCTATCAACTTTCACACACAGACATTATAGCTAACATGGACGATCTTCACTTCGTAAACAACGCCGCTATGCAACAGGCATGGGACGATATGAGAAGGACAATCCTCGTAGGACTCGACTCACCACATAACATTCTTGAAAAGAGACTTGGTAAAGAGGTCACACCAGAAACAATTAACCACTATCTTGAAGTAGTAAACCACGCAATGCCTGGTGCAGCCGTCATTCAGGAACACATGGTTGAAACTGACCCAAGATTAGTAAAAGACTCTTACGTAAAGGTTTACTCTGGAAATGATGAATTAATTGATGAAATTGATTCAAGATTCGTTATCGACATAAACAAAGAGTTCCCTGCAGCACAAGCGGCCCAACTTAAGAAGGCCATTGGAAAATCAATGTGGCAGGTAGTTAGAATCCCAACAGTAGTTGGAAGAATCTGTGATGGGGGAACAGTTTCCAGATGGAGCGCAATGCAAATAGGTATGGCATTCATTGGTGCATACAGCTTATGCGCTGGAGAAGCCGCAACTGGAGATTTCGCATACGCTGCAAAACACGGTTCAGTCATACAGATGTCTGACATGATGCCAGCAAGAAGAGCAAGAGGTCCAAACGAGCCTGGAGGGCTTATGTATGGAATCGTAGCTGATTGTGCACAGTCATTGGCTAAGTACCCAGATGACCCAGCAAGACATTCACTTGAAACAATAGCTCTTGCCGCTTTAATTTACGATCAGATATACCTTGGATCATACATGTCTGGTGGTGTCGGATTCACACAGTATGCAACAGCAGCATACACCGATAACATCCTTGAAGACTTTGTATACTGGGGTATGGAACACGTAAAGGATAAGTTTGGTGATCTTGCAAAACAGAAACCAAGTGTAAAACTCATAAACGACATCGGAACAGACGTTGCTATGTACTGTCTAGAGCAGTATGAGCTTTACCCCGCAGTTATGGAGACACACTTCGGTGGATCTCAGAGGGCTACATGTATCTCTGCAGCAGCCGGTACAAGTGTAGCCATGGCAACTGGTAATGCTCAAGCTGGTCTTTCAGCATGGTATCTTGCATGTAACATACACAAGGAGCAGATGGGAAGATTTGGATTCTATGGATACGACCTTCAGGATCAGATTGGTGCTTCAAACACCTTCTCATACAGGTCTGATGAAGGTTTACCATTCGAGCTTAGGGGAGGTAACTACCCAAGCTATGCAATGAACGTAGGACACCAGAGCGCATACGCAGGTATTGTTGCAGCTGCACATTCATCAAGATTTGATGCATGGGCACTGTCACCACACATCAAGGTCGCATTCGCCGACAGGTCACTACCTTTCGACTTCGCAAACATTACAAAGGAGTTCGGAAAGGGTGCCATGAGGGAGTTCGTCCCTGCGGGAGAAAGAGACCTTATTATACCATAAATTAAAAATTTATTTTTTCTTTTCTTATTTTTTAATTTAATTTCTATAAGCTTGGCATTGTGTACTGCTATTTCTATCAATTTTTAAGATATCTTTTGACAATAGACAAAATTTTCTTCTTCAAGAAAAGAGTTAAAAAAACTCAAAATAAAAGATTGTTGAACCTCACAAGAGGCCGTAGAGGCGGATCAATGAAAAATGAAAAAGAAAATAAAAAAGAGCTACATGTTTTCTCATTAGCTTCTTTCTTAAACGATTTAGGCTCTGACATGATTTATCCCATATGGCCTTTGTTTGTTACTATCTTCTTGGGTGCCGATGTGGTAGTCTTAGGGCTTATTGATGGCATAGGGGATGCTTTAGTTTCGATTTCTAGTGCATTTTCCGGTTTCCTATCAGACAAATTTAGAAGGAGAAAAATATTTGTCTGGACGGGATACATATCTTCTGGCATGGCTAGAGTTGGCTACGCAATTTCTCCAACTTGGATGTATCTTATCCCGTTCAAAGCCCTAGATCGGGCCGGTAAAATTAGAGGTGCACCAAGAGATGCAATGATTGCCGAATTATCTTCAAATGACAACAGGGGTGCAAACTTTGGATTTCTCCGAGCAATGGACAACTTTGGTGCAATTGTTGGAATTACTTTATCTATTTTTTTATTAAAATATCTTGGATTTAGAAATCTTATTCTTTTGGCGTCGATTCCTTCATTTTTCTCTGTTCTGATAATCTATCTTTTTATAAAAGAGAAAAAATTTGAAGTTCAGAAAAGGACTTTTTCAATTAAGCTCTTTGATAAAAACTTTCAATTTTTCGTATTTGTAAATGGATTATTCTCATTAGGGGCTTTCAGCTACTCTTTCTTTTTATTATATGTCAAAGACATTGGATTTTCAATATATACAGTTCCTATATTCTATTTGATTTTCACAATATCAAGCACAATTTTTTCATATCCATCTGGGAGAATGGCAGATAAAATTGGGAGGAAAAAAGTATTGATGATTTCTTATTTATCTTTTGCACTTGTCTGCGGTAGTTTGATTTTTACAAGGAATTTTATAGGGCTTGTTTTGATATTCTGTATATATGGCCTCTACAAATCAGCTATTGATGTATCTCAAAAAACATTAGCCTCTGAAATATGTCCTTTGGACTATAGGGCTACTTCTTTGGGATCTTTTCAGCTTATTACCGGGGCTACTAGTTTTCCCGCTTCTTTTATAGCAGGTATTTTATGGAAACTCTTGGGTATGAACTATCCTCTATATTTTTCATTAGTTTTATCCTTAATTTCTTTTCTATTAATTAATTTCGTAAAAGAACAAAAAATATGTTAATTAGAAACGTTTATAAACCACGTTTAGCCCTTCTTTTTGGTGAGCATTTAATGGAATTTTGTCCAAATTGCGGTACTCTTTTACGCGTTAATAAAAAAGAGGACAAGTCTCTATACACTTGTAGATGTGGTTATGAAAAAGATATAGATGAAAAAAATAGGTTTGAGCATTCTGAAAAAAATAGATCTGATGATGAAGTCGTTATTATTGAAAATAGTAACATAGCAATGCCAAAAGTTAAGGAAGAATGTAAAAAATGCCACAATAGAGAGGCTTACTGGTGGATGCTACAAACTAGAAGTGGAGATGAACCGGCAACAAAATTTTACAGATGCACAAAGTGTAATTTTACTTGGAGAGAATACGATTAAAAAATAGTATAGAGGCCTATCTTAGGGGTCTCTATTAAACTTCTGTTATTTAATTTTACGATTTACTCTTTTTTTACCTTTTCTTTTTTAGGTGCTGCCTTTTTTGCAGCTGGCTTCTTTGCTTTCTCAGGCTTTACTTCTTTAGCTTCAGTTTTCTTTTTCTCCGTAGCCATTTTCTTTGGGGCGCTCTTTTTTGCAGCTGGCTTCTTTGCTTTCTCAGGCTTTACTTTTTCTTTAACTTCTCCAGTCTGTTTTTTTACATCCGCTTTTCTCTGATTTTTGGCTTCGACATTTTTATTGAGTAAATCTTTTAAGAGAGCTACATTATGCTCACGGACAGTGCCTCTCCTAAAATCTAAAATTATGCCAAGGGAATTTGCACGATTAACATTAATATTGGCTTCCCTTAATTCTCCCAACGAGAATCCTCTACTGTTTTTTTCTTTTGTAATATTTTTACTATGAGTCATCACCTTTGGATTCACAAAATCACCTTTACAACTTTAACTAGAAATATCTTAAAAGAGTTTCTGTGAAAGAATATGGAAAAGCTTAAATATGCATTTCATATCGATGAATTTGCATTATTATGCCCGAGTGGTGTAGCCCGGCCCATCATCCAAGACTGTCACTCTTGTGACTCGGGTTCAAATCCCGACTCGGGCGCCATAATGATTATAGTTATGGGATAAAGGCACATTAGCCATTAATATGTGAATAAGGTGATAAAATTCTTGTAAGCGTCTTCAGGAAGTCACCGAAAAGCTTAAATAGCACTCCATTTTCAATTCCAAAAACTGAAATCTGCACCCTGAAGAGGCTTTTTGTAAAAAAAACTCCTTTTACACGGGCTCGTAGCTCAGTCTGGCTAGAGCACCGGCCTTTTAAGCCGGGAGTCGGGGGTTCAAATCCCCTCGAGCCCGTCACATCCAAGGAGAGGTAATAATGACGAAAAAAAAGATTAATATATTGGATAATGAATTTGTTCCTGAACATACTACTCTTACAGAAGAAGAATCCAACGAGGTTCTGCAGAAATTCAATGTAACACATGACAAACTTCCCCTAATCTTAGATACTGATCCTGTTGTAAAAATTATTGGGGCTAAATCTGGAGATGTAATAAAAATTGTGAGAACCGATTCTCCCGCAGGAAAGAGCGTTTTCTACAGATATGTTATTGGCGAAGATATAAAGCAAGGGTTGGAAGAAGATTTAGTTGATGAAATAATCGAAGAGGAACCCGGGGATGAATAGAGGTGATATTAGTTGGACAGATGGGTAGTTATTGAATCATTTTTCAATGAAAAAGGTTTTGTAAGGCAGCATCTTGATTCTTTTAATGATTTTGTTGGAAGAAGACTTCAGGAAGTTATTAATGAACAAGCTAAGATTGATACTGATATTGAAGGATTTCATGTTAAATTTGGTAAGATAAGGGCAGGAGAGCCAATATACAAGGAAGCGGATGGTTCAAAGAGAGATTTTTTCCCACAAGAAGCAAGGCTCAGGAGCCTTTCCTATATTGTTCCTCTTTATCTAGAGTTTATACCCGTTATAGACGAAAAGGAAAGGGAGCCAGTAGAGGTAGAGATTGGTAAACTTCCTATAATGTTAAAGTCACAAGCTTGTAGTCTCAATGGATTAGGAAGAGAAGACCTGATTTTGAAAGGAGAAGACGCTAGAGACCCTGGAGGATATTTCATAATTAATGGTGCAGAAAGAGTCGTAGTTGCTATTGAAGATTTGGCACCAAACAGGATATTAGTTGAAAATGATGAAAGATTGTCAGTTGCTATCGCAAAAGTATTTTCAACTAGAAGCGGATTTAGGGCATTAGTCACAGTAGAGAGAAAAAAAGATGGACTTCTTAGAGTTTCATTCCCATCTCTTCCTGGAAAGATGCCATTTGTAACTTTGATGAAATCATTAGGCCTTGAGAAAGATATTGATATAGTCAATTCAGTATCCTCTGAAAAGGATATCCAGAAGGAACTTTTGGATAACTTGGAAGAATCAATGGACATAACAGACAAGGAGCTTGCATTAGATTATCTTGGTAAGAGGTTAGCCATGGGTCAGCAGAAAGAGTACAGATTAAAACGGGCTGAGATGGCTCTTGACAAGTATCTTTTACCGCATATTGGTACTGAAGAGGCAGACAGACTAAGAAAAGCCTATTATCTTGGCATAATGGCAAACAGAGTAATTGAACTTTCACTTGGTAAAAGAGAGTCAGATGACAAGGATCATTATGCTAACAAGAGATTAAAATTAGCAGGAGATCTTTTAGAAAATTTATTTAGATTATCATTCGTCCAACTTACAAGGGATATAAAGTATCAGCTTGAAAGAACATATGCAAGGGGCAGATTTGAAGAAGGAAACGAAGGTGACTTTGTAAAGAAGTCAGTCAGGGCAGACGTTTTGACAGAAAGAATTAGGTATGCAATGGCAACAGGAACCTGGCCCGGCGGCAGAATGGGTATCAGCCAGCTTATGGACGATACTAACTTCATGTCAAGATTCTCGCATCTTAGAAGAGTTCTTTCTCCACTTTCAAGAACACAGCCTCACTTTGAAGCTAGGGATCTTCATCCAACTCACTGGGGAAGAATATGCCCAAGCGAAACGCCAGAAGGGCCAAACTGTGGTCTTGTAAAAAATATGGCTTTGATGTCTTACATATCCATTGGATCAAATGAACTCGATATCCAGAATTACATGTTTTCTTTGGGCTTGGAACAGATTACAGATGTAGCTGGCCTTAAAGTAATGACTTACATTTATTTAAATGGTAATCTAATTGGATTTGTAAAAGATGGGAAAACATTTACCGATACTGTAAGAAACGACAGAAAAAAAGGAAAGATAGACAATGAAGTTAACATTGTTTACTACCAAATGACAAATGAGATTCACATTAACTGTGACCCCGGAAGGGTCAGAAGGCCACTTATTATTGTAGAAAATGGTAAACCTCTTTTGACTGAAGAACATGTAAAAGCAATCGAAAGAAGGTCAAAAAGCTGGTCAGACCTAATAGCTGAAGGAGTTATCGAATATCTAGATGCTGAAGAGGAAGAAAACACCCTTATTGCACTCACCGAAGACGATTTAACCCCCGAATACACTCATCTTGAAATTTATTCTCCATCGATTCTTGGAGTATGTGCGTCAATAGTTCCATTTGCAGAACACAACGCTGCGCCAAGAAACTCTTACGGAGCAGGAATGGGAAAACAGAGTCTTGGATTTTCACAATCTAATTTCAAACTTAAAGTTGAAACAAGGGGCCATTTGATGTACTACCCTCAGATGCCTATAGTTAAAACAAAAGTCATGGACGCAGTAGGATTTAACAACAGACCAGCAGGCCAGAACTTTGTAGTTGCGGTACTTTCTTATTTAGGATATAATATAGAAGATGCACTTATTATTAACAAGAGTTCTGTAGACAGAGGTCTTGGAAGAACTACTTTCTTTAGAACATATGACTCAGATGAGAGAAGATATCCCGGTGGCCAACAGGATAAGTTTGAGGTGCCAGATGAGTCTGTAAGTGGATATAGAGGGCCTGACGCTTATGAGAATTTAGATATTGATGGATTCATAAGACCTGAGTCTATGGTAAAAGGCGGAGATGTTTTGATTGGAAGAACAAGTCCCCCAAGATTCTTAGAAGAACTTGATGAGTTTGGAACAGCCATTGAGGGTAGAAGAGAGACTTCAATTGGAGTCAGACCTTCAGAAAAAGGAATAATCGATTTAGTGTTATTGAGTGAAACTGAAGATGGAAACAAGCTTGTTAAGATAAAAGCCAGAGACGAAAGAATACCTGAGCTTGGAGACAAATTTGCATCAAGACACGGCCAAAAGGGAGTTTTAGGATTTCTATGCCCTCAAAAAGATATGCCATTTACAGAGCATGGAATAACACCTGATCTTATAATTAATCCACATGCCATACCTTCAAGAAAAACAGTAGGGCAAATACTGGAAATGATTGGAGGCAAAGCAGGTTCATTAAAAGCAAAAACTGTAGACGCTACATTATTTGCCGGAGAAAAAGAATCAGACATAAGACAAACCCTTCAGAGTTTTGGGTTCAAGAATACTGGCAGAGAGAGGCTATACAATGGAATCACTGGAGAGGTAATAGAAGCCGACATATTTGTTGGGATTTGTTATTACCAGAAACTGCATCACATGGTCGCCGATAAGATTCATGCAAGATCTCGTGGCCCAAGGCAGATGCTCACAAGACAACCAACTGAAGGTAAAGCCAGAGAAGGAGGTCTTAGGTTCGGTGAGATGGAGAGGGACTGTTTAGTTGGGCACGGAACAAGCTTATTATTGAAAGAAAGATTACTTGACGCTTCTGACAAAGCAGATATACTTGTATGCGGAAAATGTGGCTCTCTTGCTGTTTATGATAAACTTAGAAACAGAGAGTATTGCCCAATTTGCGAAGAAGAAACAGATATTTACCCTGTTGAAATGTCTTACGCTTTCAAACTTTTGCTAGAGGAGTTAAAATCGATGTGTTTAGATCCCAAATTAAAACTTAGGGATAGGGCGTGATCATCATGTTTAAAGTACCAAAAGTAATAGACACAATTCAATTCGGAATATTGTCCCCTGAAGATGTCAGAAAAATGTCAGTGTTAAGAGTAATTACAGCTGACACTTATGATGATGATGGATACCCTATAGAAAAAGGTTTAATGGATCAGAGGCTTGGTGTAATCGACCCAGGCTTAAAATGCAAGACATGTGGCCAAAAGTTTGGGGACTGCCCTGGGCACTTTGGGCACATAGAACTTGCAAGGCCTGTAATCCATGTAGGTCATGCTAAAGATGTACACAAAATTCTGAAGTCAGTATGCAGAGACTGTGGGAAGCTAAAACTCGATGAATCACAAAGACAGCACTTCCGTGAACAACTCTTGAAAGCAAGCGACAGATTGAAGAATAAAGAAGTAGTTGTAAAAGAGGCAATGGATAAGGCTGCAAAAAGTGTATGTCCATGGTGTGGTAGCGATAAGAGAAATATCAAGTTTGAGAAACCATATACGTTTTATGAAGAGTGGGATGATGAAAGAAATAAACTAACCCCAATAGATGTAAGAGAGCGTTTAGAAAAAATACCGCTTGAAGATTATGAATTAATCGGTGTAAATAAAGATGTTTCAAAACCGGAATGGATGGTATTAACGGTATTACCAGTTCCACCAGTTACAGTAAGACCTTCTATAACTCTTGAGTCAAGTGTCAGAAGTGAAGATGATTTAACTCACAAATTAGTAGATATAATAAGAATCAATCAGAGATTGAGAGAAAATATAGACGCAGGAGCCCCACAGCTTATAGTTGAGGACTTATGGGAACTTTTGCAGTATCACGTAACAACTTACTTTAATAATAGTACATCAGGAGTGCCCCCTGCAAGACACAGATCAGGCAGAATTCTAAAAACAATTTCACAAAGGCTCTCAGGAAAGGAAGGCAGATTTAGATCAAATCTTTCTGGAAAGAGGGTTGACTTTTCCGCAAGAACAGTAGTTTCCCCTGATCCATACATCAGTATAAACGAAGTTGGGGTGCCTGACTTTGTAGCATATGAATTAACTGTTCCTGAAAAGGTTACCGCGCATAACTTGGAAGAAATGAAGACAATTGTCAGAAATGGACCAAATACACATCCAGGTGCAAACTACGTAATAAGAAATGATGGAAGAAGAAAGAAAATTACCGATACTACAAAAGATGATGTTGCCGAAGAGCTTGATGTCGGATTTATTGTTGAGAGGCAGTTGAGAGATGGAGATATTGTGTTATTCAACAGACAACCTTCACTTCACAGACTATCGATAATGGCCCACGAAGTAAGGGTCATGCCATTCAAAACTTTTAGACTTAACCTTTGTGTATGTCCACCATATAACGCTGACTTTGATGGTGATGAAATGAATTTACATCTTCCTCAGACGGAAGAGGCAAGAAGTGAAGCTGGAATAATTATGAAGGTCCAGGAGAACATCATCTCACCAAGGTTTGGAGAGCCTGTTATTGGAGGTATGCAAGATTATATTTCTGGTGCTTATCTTATGACAAAAGATGGCTCAGAGTTTGCAACTGAAGACGTAGAACAGTATTTTTACGAATCAGGTATACTAATCAATAAAGTAGATGTCAAAGCATTCAACGAAAGATTAACACCTTGGACCGGTAAAGAGCTTTTTGAAGTTTTACTCCCAAAGGATTTGAGTGCCGAGTTCAGATCAAAAACATGCAGAAAATGTGAAAAATGTGAATTTGCTAACTGCAAATTTGATAATTATGTTGTCATAAAAGAAGGAAAACTTCTAAAGGGGGTCATAGACGGAGCAGCATTTAAAGCCAGATCAAGTTGTAAACTACTAGATAAGATTGTAAAGGGTTACGGGTCCGATGAAGGAAGAGAGTTCTTGGATTCTGTCACAAAACTTATCATTTCAGTTATAATGAAAGTAGGCCTTACAACAGGTATCGATGATGTCGACATACCAGAAGAAGGTCTTGATAGAATTGATGAAATATTAGAAAATGCCCACAGTAAAGTCATGGACAATATTGATGCTTACAACAGGGGAGAGCTCGAGAAACAACCAGGCCAAACAATTGAGGATACTCTAGAAAACAGAATTATGGCCGAACTTGCAAAGGCAAGAGACAATGCAGGGGCAGCAGCAGAGCAATACCTTGGAATGAAAAGACATGCCGTAATAATGGCAAAGACAGGTGCAAAAGGAAATATGCTAGACTTAACTCAGATGGCCGCATGCTTGGGGCAGATGACTGTAAGGGGAAAAAGACTCCACAGGGGATATCAGGAAAGAAGTTTACCACACTTTAAGCGTGGAGATCGTTCAGCTAAGGCAAGAGGTTTTGTCAATTCAAGTTACAGAAAAGGACTTTCACCAACAGAGTTTTTCTTCCATTCAATGGGGGGGAGAGAAGGGCTTGTAGATACAGCAGTCAGAACAGCTCAGTCAGGTTATATGCAGAGAAGATTGATTAATGCTTTGCAAGACTTAATGGTTGAAAAAGACAGAAGCGTTAGAGATAACAGTAATAATATAATCCAATTTGAATACGGAGAGGATGGAGTTGATCCTTCCAGAAGTTCATATGGTGAAGCCGTTGATATAGATTGGATAGTACATAAAACAATTACTTCGAGGAAGGAGTGAAGGTGGGGTCATGGTAGATTTATCCTATATCGATAATCAACTTGAAGAATATAGTGACAAACTAACTAAATATATCTCAGGTCAGCTTAAAGAAAAACTTTACATAGCCAATGACAAATATAACTTCTCAGAAATTGAGGTAACTTCTATAATTGAAGAATCAATTAAAACTTATGAAAGATCTCTTGTTGATCCAGGCGAAGCAGTTGGAACTATAGCGGCGCAGAGTATAGGGGAACCAGGAACACAGATGACACTAAATACCTTCCACTATGCAGGGGTAGCGGATATTAACGTTACACTAGGTCTTCCAAGAATAATTGAAATTGTTGACGCAAGAAAAGACCCAAATACTCCAGTTATGAGAATCTATCTCGATGAGGAAATCAGAGAAAGCCGGGAAAAAGCAGAAGAAATAGTTAAGGAAATTGAAGGAACAACAATTGATAGCATTTCAAGAAGCTCTAAAATTGATGTTATTAATATGTCAATTGTAGTTGAACTTGATACTTACAAGATGGAAAAACAGGGGCTCACACTTGAAGATGTCAAAGAAAAACTTTATAAATTGAAAAAAGTCGAGAGCATTGAAGACGAAGATAACTTTTTAACTTTAATGGCCGGTGACGTTTCTCTTATGGAACTTAGAAAATTTTTTAACAGAGTGAAAACTCACCAGCTTAAAGGAATAAAGAATGTTAAAAGGGCACTAATCAAAAAAGAAGCAGAAGAATATGTAATATACACAGAAGGGTCAAATCTCGGAGAAGTTTTTAAAATTCCTGGAGTTGATATATCTAAGTCAATATCAAACGATATAAATGAGATACAGAGGGTACTTGGAATTGAAGCTGCTAGAAGGGCCATTGTAGATGAAATTAGAAAGGTTCTTGAAGAGCAGGGTCTTGAAGTAGATATAAGGCATATAATGTTACTTTCTGATTTAATGACCATGGAGGGGGAGATAAAGCAGATAGGAAGGCATGGAATTAGCGGGGAGAAGGCCAGTATTCTTGCAAGGGCTTCTTTTGAAGTTACAACCAACCATCTTATGAAAGCTGCAAAGTTCGGCGAGATTGACGCCTTATCGGGAGTAACGGAGAACGTTATTATAGGACAACCGATACCCATGGGAACGGGAAATGTTAAACTTATAATGAAAAAGTAGGAGGT